>Ga0080006_1256122_pt1 | contig 116439 bp, 103 predicted proteins | sample RS3BMetagenome_FD_69209 | JGI IMG/M metagenome (GOLD analysis project Ga0080006, IMG submission 69209) | Ferric oxide microbial mat and aquatic microbial communities from Rainbow Spring, Yellowstone National Park, USA - RS3B (SPADES... ...
CGTGTGGCGAAGCCCGCCCGAGCTGAGGAAGGTGCGGGGGCGGGTGACCGGCAGGTACGGGGCTGCCCCCATCTGGTGCTGGCCCCCATCGGTGACGATTCGGTACGGCTCGCGCAGCCCCCGCCGCAGGCGCGAGAAGACCGTCACGGCGGGCACCTCGCCCGTCGCGGCCGCCTCGACCGACGTCGGCTCGGGCGGGGCGGCGCCGCGCGCCCACGGCTCGCCACGCCACGGCAGGTCCGCGGCCGACGTCGGCAGAAGGCGCTCGGCGGCCCGCACGAAGGCGGCCACGTCGGCGGCGACCGGGTAGTCCGTGCGCACGCTGCGCCCGATGTGGGCCGGCTCGATGTCGACGTGCGCGATCGCGGCGCCGGGCGCGAACCGGTCGGGGTCGCCGACCACGCGGTCGTCGAAGCGGGCCCCGAGGCCGAGGATGAAGTCGGTCTCGAGGGTGGCCCGGTTGGCCTCCTCGGTTCCGTGCATGCCGAGCATGCCCAGATAGCCCGGCGTACCGGGATCGATCGTGCCGAGGCCGAGCAGCGTCGACGTCGACGGGACGCCCAGACGGGTGACGAACGCGCGGACCGCGTCGGCCGCGCCGGCGGCGCCGTGGCCGACCAGAACCAACGGGCGGCGGGCCCGGATGAGGGCCTCGACGGCCCGTCGGATCGCGCCTTCGTCGGGACGCGAGGCATGGGCGCGCGGGCGGAGGCGAAGGGGCGCCGGCTCGTCCTCGCCAGGGCGGTGGCCGGCGGCAGCGACGTCCTTGGGCAGGTCGACCGCCACCGGTCCGGGCCGTCCCGACGTGGCGATGCGCATCGCGTCGCGGATCGCCTGCGGCACCTCGCGCGGACTGCGCGGCTGGAGGGCGGCCTTGGTCACCGGCATCATGATCGCCAGGGTGTCGGCTTCCTGGAACGCGTCGGTGCCCAGCGCGCTCGTCGCCACCTGGCCGGTCACCGCGACCAGCGGCACACCGTCCATGTGCGCCGTGAGGAGCCCGGTCACAAGGTTTGTCGCGCCGGGGCCCGAGGTCGACAGGCACACCCCCACCCGGCCGGTGGCCCGGGCGTAGCCGTCGGCGGCATGGGCCGCGGCCTGCTCGTGGCGCACCAGGACGTGGCGGATGTGGGCCTCGGCCAGCGCGTCGTAGATCGGCAGCGATGCGCCGCCGGGGTAGCCGAAGACCACGTCGACGCCGGTCTGGACGAGGGTGTCGAGAAGGGCGTGGGCGCCGCTTCGCGCGGTCAGGGCGCCCTTGCCCCTAGCCACGCGACCGCACCTCCGCGCGCGTGCGCATCTCGGCCTCCGCCGCCTCGGTCTGCTTGCGCAGCCAGGGCATGCGGGCGCGGAGCGTGCGGCCGACCCGCTCGATGAGATGCGCCGCCTCCCGCTCGTCGCGGGCCGTGAACGAGGGTCGGCCGGCCTGGTTCTCGAGGATCCACTCGCGCGCGAACTCGCCGCTTTGGATCTCCCCCAGGATCTCGCGCATGCGCTGGCGCACCGCGCCGTCGATCACCCTCGGGCCGCGCGACAGGTCGCCGAACTGGGCGGTGTCGGAGATCGAGTGGCGCATCCAGGCGATGCCGCCCTCCTGCATGAGGTCGACGATCAGCTTCATCTCGTGCAGGCACTCGAAGTACGCGACCTCGGGCTGGTAGCCCGCCTCGACCAGGGTGTCGAAGCCGGCCATGACGAGGTGGGTCATCCCGCCGCACAAGACCGCCTGCTCGCCGAACAGGTCGCTTTCGGTCTCCTCGCCGAACGTTGTCTCGAGCACGCCGGCACGCGTCGAGCCGAGGGCGTGGGCGTACGCCAGGGCGAGCTGGAGCGCGCTGCCGCTCGCGTCCTGGTGAACGGCGACGAGCGACGGCACGCCGGCGCCGCGCACCGTCTCGCGTCGCACCAGGTGGCCCGGCGCCTTGGGCGCCACCATGAACACGTCGACGTCGGGCGGCGGCACGACCTGGCGGAAGTGGATGTTGAAGCCGTGGGCGAACGCGAGCGCGTTGCCGGCGGCAAGCGCCGGCGCCACCGCCTCACGGTAGAGGGCGCGCTGCGTCTCGTCGGGCACGAGCATCATCACCACCGATGCGCGCCCTGCCGCCTCGCCGGGCGAAAGGACGGTAAAGCCGTCCGCCTCGGCGCGACGTGCCGACGGTCCCGGCCGGACCCCGACCACGACCTGGACGCCGCTGTCGCGAAGGTTCTGGGCGTGGGCGTGGCCCTGGCTGCCGTAGCCGAGGATGGCCACCGTGCGGCCGGCCAGCACCGACAGGTCGGCGTCGTCTTCTCCATACATCCTCATCGCTGGACACCTCCACGAATGGTCTGGGAGCCGGTCCCGGCATGGGCCAGCGGTGCCTCGCCGGGTTCCTCGGGAAGGCAGATGCGGTCCGGGCCCGCCTCCAGGCAGGTGCGGCCGGTGACGGCAGCCTCGATCACCCCGGGGGGCAGGTCGGCCACGATCGGATCCAGGATCTCGTGGCTGCCGGTGGCCTCGGCCACCGCGATCTCGCCCTGACGCCAGACGATGCGCGCCCCGATCGCGCCCAGCGCGGACGGCAGCCCGCCGTCGGGACCGATGCGCACCTTGGCCAGGAGCAGCTCGCGGTCGACGTGACGGCCGTCCGCGAGGGCCCTCGCCTCGAGGATGTCGGTCAGGGCGAGGAACTGGTGGGCCAGGTGGTCGGGATCCTCCTGGCAGTCGAGAAACAAGGTGATGCGTTTCACGTCCGGCTCGTCCGTCAGGCTGACGGTGCAGCTCTCCACGTTCCAGCCGCGCCGGGTGCACAGCTGGGTCATGCGGGCGAGCGTGCCCACGCGATCGACGACAAGCGTCGTGACAACCATGGAAGAGCCTCCCTTCGTTCCAGCGGGGACGGCGAAGGCCGGAACAGGGACGGGAAAAAGAGCCCACCCCATCAAGGGGCGAGCCCTTCGAGCCCGCGGTACCACCCTTATTGCCCCCGGAGGGGCCGCTTTTCCGTTCCGGTCTTCTTGGTAACGGCCGCGAGCGTTGCGGCCGGCGTCCCCTACTGGCGTTCAGGGACGCGGCTCCGGGGCGACGTCGGCGCGGTCGCGACCGCCGGCTTGCACCTTGCGCCGGCTCTCTTCGGGTTCGCGGATCCGGCCTTCTCCCCATCCTTGCCGATGCGGTATCTGATCCCTATACGATGGCTGGTGCGAATCTCCTTCCCGCGGCAGCGACCCGCTTGCGATGGCGCGACGCCGAGAGCCGGGTCGGCACACGTCTCTCACGCAAGCACATCGCGTGGCGCATCCGTCCACCCGGCTTGTCGCAAAAGCGCGAATCGCGTTACATACGGGGCAAACGACATACTCCCCGTCGCTGCCCATCCTCCGAGGGGGCGATCCCGAATGCCGGACGAGGAGCAAATGGCCCTCCTGCGCACCATCCAGGCGCTGGAGCACCTGGTCCACGCGCCAAGGACCGATGGCGATCCCGACGCCTGGCTGGCCGGCGTCCTGGAGTCCGTGGCACGGACGGTTCGGGCGGACAAGGCGGCGCTTCTCCTGGTCGAGGCGGACCGCGCCCTTCGCTTGGCCGGCCATTGGGGGTTCGAGCCGACCGCAGGGCTGTGGGGTTTCGACTTCGCCGCGACGCCGTCCGACATCCAACGGGCGTTCGACGACGCCCGGGCGCGATTTTCCGGGGTTAGCGACCCGGACGCGGCGCGGCTGCTCGGCCTGGGCGATGTCGAAGCCTACCTGTCGGTACCGCTCGTACGTGCCGGCGGCCCGTCGGGACTCCTGGTCGTGGCCTGGCACGCCACGCCCGGCTCGCTCCCGCCGGCGGACGTGGCCCTCGTCGAGGTCGCCGCGCACCATCTCGCGTCGGAGCTGGCCGAGAGGGTGGCAGCGGACGAGCGGCGCCTGGCCGAACGCGAGGCGGTGCGCGCCAAGGACCTGTACGCCCTCCTGTCCGCGGTCAACCAGGTCATCGTGCGCTCCGACAGCCGTCCGGCGATGCTCCAGGCGGTGTGCGATGCCCTCGTCGCCCACCCGGGGGTGGTCCTCGCCTGGCTGGGCTGGGTGGACGAGCAGGCCGGCACCCTGCGGGCCGAAGTCTGGCAGGGTGCGCCCGAGGCGGTCCCTCGGGCCCTACGAATCCAGATCGAGCCCGTCGGGTCACCGACCGATAGCCCGGCCAACCGCGCGCTGCGCGAGGGTACGATCCAGGTCGTCGACGATCTCGCCCGCAAGCCCATCCACCGACCCGGCTACACCCGGGGCGTGCAGGCCGGGCTGCGATCGTACGCCGTGGTACCGCTGCGCCATCGTGGCCAGCGTGGCCTGCTCGGCGTCGTGTCGGCGCAGGTCGGGTTCTTCCGCGCCGACGCCGTCGCGCTCCTGCGCGAACTCGGGGGTGATCTCGAGTTCGGCCTGGAGCACCTTGCCGCGGCGGCAGAGCTGTCGCAGAAGGGAAGCGAACTCCGGACCTTGTTCGAGACCGTGGCCGACGGCCTGGTCGTCGTTGACCAACGGGGGCGGATCGAACTCGCCAACCCCGCCGCCCAGCGCCTGTTCGGCCGGCCTGCGCACGAACTCGTCGGGGCCGGCGTGGACACGCTCCTCAGTCGGGCCACCGGCGACCGCCTGCGCGGCGGCTTCGACAACGCCACCCTGCGCCGGCTGCGTCGCGCCACACACAACGTCGTCGAAGCGGTCGGCGAGCGGGCGGACGGCTCCCTGTTTCCGATGGAGGTCCGCCTGGGCGAGGCCCGCACACGGCTCGGCCCTAGGTTCGTCGCCGTGCTGCGCGATGTCGGGCGCGAACGCGCGGCCATTGCCCAGCACGAGTTCGCGGCCAGCCACGACCCGCACACCGGCTTGTGGAACCGCACCGGGCTGTGGGATCGTCTGCGCCGCGTCGGCGACGAGGTGCGGGACGGGGCCGCCGACCGCCTGGTGCTCGCGCTCATCGACCTTGACCGGTTCCAGCAGGTCAACGAGGCACTCGGCCCGGCGGAGGCCGATCGCGTGCTCATATCGTTCGCCCGTGGCCTCGAGCGCGCGAGCGGTGCCCACGGCTTTGTCGCGCGCACGGGCGGGGACGAGTTCGCCCTGCTCGCACCGCTTCCGCCCGGCGAGGCTGCCGGCAGCTGGGTGTCGGGCGTGCTGCGGGCGGCGGCCGCCCGCACGGGTCGCCTTGGACGTATGCTGGGGGCCAGCGCCGGCGTCGTCATCCTGCCCGAGGACGGGGTCCAGCCGGAGACCGTCATCCCCCGGGCCGACCTCGCCCTGCACGTGGCCAAGGCGTCGCCGGCCGGCACCGTGCGCCTGTACACGGCCGAGATGGAACAGGAGGAGGCCCGGGCGAGGGCGTTGCCCAACCGCCTGCGCGAGGCAATCGATCGTGACGAGCTGGCGCTGTTCTACCAGCCCCAGGTCGACATGGCGACAGGCCGGGTGCGCGGCTTCGAGGCGTTGTTGCGCTGGCACCACCCGGAGCAGGGTCTGTTGGCACCGGGCGCGTTCCTGCCTTCGCTGCGTGACGAGCGGGTGATCGAGGCACTCGGCGAATGGGTGATCGACCGTGCGCTTCGCCAGTGGCGAGAGTGGTCGGAGCGCGGCGTCGCGGTACGCCTGTCGGTGAACGTGGCGCCCGAGCACTTTCTCGCCGAGGGCTTCGCGCGAAGGCTTCGCCGTCGGCTGCGAGCGCATGACGCCCTGGGCAGCGACGCCCTCGAGGTGGAAATCACGGAGTCGACCGCGCTCTCCGACCCCGATCGGGCACGTGCCGTCATGCGCGAGGTGCAACAGCTCGGGACGCGGGTAGCGCTGGACGACTTCGGCACCGGCTACGCCTCGATCGCGTCGCTGGCCGATCTACCGTTCGACACGATCAAGATGGACCAGACCTTCACGCGCAACATGCTGCGTTCGGCCAGGGGCTGGGCGCTCGGTCACGCCATCGTCCTCCTGGGCCTGGCCGCAGAGCGCGAGGTGGTGGCCGAGGGGGTGGAGGAGGAGGCTCTGGAGGAGGCGCTCCTTCGGGTCGGCGCCCGCATCGGCCAAGGCTACCTGTATGGCCGGCCGATCCCGGCCGACGAGGTGCCGACCTGGCTTGGCGCCTGGGCTCTGCGCCCACCCCGCCGCACGCCTGCGGCGGCGGGGCGGGCCGAGGTCGACTATGTGCCGGCCGTCCTCATGCACCTGCACTGGGTTGCCCGCGTCCTCGCCGCCGTAGCCCATCCGGCCGTTACGCTGGAGCCGGACGAGCTCCACGCGCGGGCGCGCTGCCGGTTCTGGCGCTGGTGCGAACGGTACGGCGACGGCCGGCCGGAGATCGAGCGCCTTGCCCAGGCGCACCAGGCATCGCACGCCGAGGCGCTCGACCTGCTCGGCGCAGGCGCGGACCCACAGGCACGGGCCGCGTTTGCGGCGCACGCCGAGGCATTCCTCGCCGACGCCCTCGACGCGTTCTACCCGGGCGCGATCAACGCCTCGCGCCCGGCACCGGGCCGGCGCTACTCGAGCGGCCCGCGGGCCGCGGGGTAGGAGCCGAGCAGACGCACCCGGTCGGCGCGCTCTGCCAGGGCATGCATGGCGCGCTGGCCGGCGGCGCCGTCGGCGTGGCCGTCGAAATCCAGGTAGAAGACGTACTCCCACGACTCCTGGCGCGACGGGCGAGACTCGATCTTGGTCAGGTTGAGGCCGCACTCGGCCAGCGCCGACAGGCAGCGCGCGAGCGACCCGGGCGTGTGGGCGGCCCACAGCACGACCGACGTCTTGGTCCGGGAGGCGGCGCGGGCGGGGCGGCGGCCGAGGAGGAGAAAGCGGGTCTGGTTGTCGTGCGCGGCCTCGACGTTCTCGGCCAGGATTTGGAGGCCGTAGCGCCGGGCCGCCCCCCGGCCGGCCACCGCCGCCACGCCCGGGAGGCGGCCCTCTGCCACCTCCCGGGCCGCGCCCGCCGTGTCCGCCGCCGTGACCGCGGCAATGCCGTGGGCGCGCAGGAAGGGGGCGCACTGGGCCAGGGCCTGGGGATGGGAGCGGGCCTGGCGCACGTCCGCGAGGGCGACGCCGGGCGGCGCCATCAGGCAGTGGTGGACCGGCAGGATCGCCTCGGCCACCACGACGGCCCCCGGCGTCTCGAGGAGCAGGTCGTACACCTCGTGGACGCTGCCGGCGTACGAGTTCTCGACCGGCACGAGGGCCATCTCGCACGCCCCGGCGGCGAAGGCGGCGAAGGTGTCGGCAAAGGTCGGGTGGCCGACGGCCTGGACCTCGACCCCCTGGCGCGCGAAGTGGCGCAAGACCGCCTCCTCGCCGTAGGCGCCGGGTTCGCCCTGGTAGCCGACGACGACCGGAGCGGCCACGCTACGGCGCCGTCCGGGCGCCCTGCGAGGCGCTGCCGAACAGGCGGGCGTACTTGGCCAGGGCTCCGGTCGCGTAGCGGGGTGTCGGCGCCTCCCATGCCGCCCGGCGGCGTTCGAGCTCGGCCTCGTCGACGTCCAGCGTGAGGGCGTGGCCGGGCACGTCGACGACGATCGGGTCGCCGTCCCGGACCAGCGCGAGCGGCCCGCCGACCGCCGCCTCGGGCGCGACATGCCCCACCATCGGGCCGCGCGTGGCGCCGGAGAAGCGCCCGTCGGTGACGAGCGCCACGGCGTCGTCGCCGAGCGCGCCGACGATGGCCGAGGTGACGGCCAGCATCTCGCGCATGCCCGGGCCGCCGCGCGGGCCCTCGTAGCGGATGACCACGACGTCGCCGGCCTGGATGCGTCCCACCGAGACGGCGGCGAACGCGTCCTCCTCGCGATCGAACACCCGCGCCGGACCGCGGTAGACGCGCCGCTGCTCGCTGCCCGCCACCTTGATCACCGCCCCTTCGGGGGCGAGGTTGCCGCGCAGGATGGTCAGGCTGCCCTGACGGTCGAGGGCCTGCGCCACGGGATGGACGACGGCCTGCTCGACCTCCGGCAGCTCGATCGCGGCAAGGTTTTCCGCCATGGTGCGCCCGGTGACGGTGAGCGCGTCGCCATGGAGGAGGCCCGCCGCGAGCATCTCCTTCATCAGGCGGGGCAGGCCGCCGGCCGCGTCCAGGTCGGACATGTGGAACCGGCCTGCGGGCTTCATGTCCGCCAGGTGCGGCGTCCGGGCGCCGATCTCGTTGAACACGTCGATCGGAAGGTCGATCCCGGCCTCGTGGGCGATGGCCAGGATGTGCAGGACGGCGTTGGTCGAGCCGCCCACCGCGGTGGCCACGGCGATGGCGTTCTCGAACGCCTTGCGGGTGAGAATGTCGCGCGGCCGGATGCCCAGGCGCAAGAGCTCGACAACCTGGCGGCCGCTGTCGTGGGCGCTCGCCTGGCGGCGGGCGTTGACGGCCGGGATCGTGGCGCTGCCCGGCAGCATCATGCCCAGGGCCTCGGCCACCGAGGCCATCGTGTTCGCCGTGTACATGCCCGCACAGGTGCCGGCGCCCGGGCACACGGCGCGTTCGATCCGGGCCAGGTCATGCGCCGACATCGCCCCGCGCGCGGCCCGGCCGACCGCCTCGAACGCGTCCTGGACGCTCACGTCGCGCCCGTCGAACCGGCCCGGCATCATCGCGCCGCCGTACACGATCACGGTCGGGATGTTCAGACGCGCCGCTGCCATGAGCATGCCGGGCAGGTTCTTGTCGCACGCCCCGACCGCGACGAGCCCGTCGAACCGCTCGGCGAAGCAGACAACCTCGACCGAGTCGGCGATCACCTCGCGGCTGATGAGGGAGCCCTTCATCCCCTCGTGGCCCATGGCGATCGCGTCCGACACGGTGATCGTGCGAAACTCGATCGGCGTTCCGCCGCCCGCGCGCACGCCCTCCTTGGCCCGCACCGCGAGCGGGTCCAGATGGACGTTGCACGGCGTCACCTCGGACGCCGCGTTGACGACGCCGACGATCGGTCGCGTGAAGTCCTCGTCGCCGAGGCCGACGGCCCTGTACATCGCCCGGTTGGGCGTGCGCTCCGGACCGTCCACGCTGAGCGCGCTACGCGCTCGCCAGGTCTCCTCGCCCACCCGTACGCCTCCTCGCGCCGCCTCGTCCAGGACCCGCCGATGCCGGCCCTCGGGCACAGGTACAACGCACCGCCCGCGTTTCCCTCCGGGCGGTGCGTCAGCGGTGGGGACGGCGCTGGGGTCCGGGCGCCGGACCGCCCGGCCGGGGCGGACCCGGCGGTTGGCTGCCGGGCGGCACGGGACGCTGGGGCGCATAGGCCGTCGGCACGCCACGCGGCGCCGTCGCCACGGTCGGCGGGGGGATCGCCGGCCCGCCCGCCGGGCTGGCCGCCCGCACGCGGCCCCCGCTCGGCGGACGGTCGGAGCCGTCCTGGGGAGACAGCTCGCCGGCCGTCAGGGCCGAGCGGTAGAAGATCCGGTTGGTGCTGCGCAGCACGAACACCTCGGCGATGATCGGCCGCCCGCCCGATCGGTGGGCACCGGTGAGCAGCAGCGCCATCTCCTCGCGGGCCGGCCACGGCACGGTCGCACCGATGCTGGCGCGGGCCACGATGAACCAGCGCAGCGGCCCCCTCTCGGCCTCCAGCGTGCACCAGCCCTCGACGTTGCGCCGGACCGTCCAGCCCAAGAGCTGCAACTCGTAGATGACGGGCAGCTCGGCGTTGCCGCGGCGCGCCGTGGCTCCCCACTCGCCCGACGCCGTCGCGTCGCTCAGGCGGTAGTAGGGCACCTGCCGTCCCTCGGGGTCCATGATCGCCTTGCTGTTCACGGCCCCGCGCTCGCGCAGGTTGTCGAGGGCGGAAAGCAGCCGCGCGCCGCCCTCCGATCCCAGCGCCGCGACCTGTTCGGCCGACGTCGCGGCGGCCAGACGCTGCATCGCGTCGGCCAGGGACATGCCCCCGGCCTCGGCCGTGAGCATGCCGTCGACCTCGGCCGCGTTCACCGCCTTGGGGTAGACGGCGCGCAGCAGGTGCACGATCCGCGTCTCGACGGAGTCGCGGCTCTGACCAGCGTTCCACTCGGTCTCGCTGATCGGCATCCCAGGCCTCCGATGCGGCTCGAAGGGTGCGTACCACAAGCCGGCTGTGCCCCACCCGTGGAGCCAGTGTACCGCAAGCCCGCCAACATCTGACACCGGCACGCCGGGGGCGCCGTGCCGATCAGGAGGGCGCCGCCGTCGCGTCCAGATGGGTTCCCCGGTCGAGGGCGGGCGGCAACCTCCGCCCCAGGGCGAGCGCCCCGCCCGCGGCCAAGGCGCACACCGCGGCGAGCACCGCCAGGAGCTGTGGCGCCCGGCCGGCGGCGAGGAACAGGCCGGCGAACACCGGCCCGACCACCCCGCCGACCGACCACGTCCAGCTCAGCGCTGCGTTGTACCGGCCGCGCAGGCGATCGGGAGCGAGGTCGTTGACGAGCGAGCTGAAGCTGGCCGACCAGAACGTCTCGCCGACGCCGAACACGGCCAGTGACGCGATGAGGCCGGTCTCGCGCCAGCCGGTGCCCGGCAGCGCACCGGCGGCAAGGGCGACCAGCCAGGTGAGGCCGAACAGGGCGCACCCGGCCGCCGCCATGTCGGTGCGGCGGCGCCCGGGCAGGGCGTAGCGAAGAACAGGCAGCTGCACGGCCACGACGGTAAGCGTGTTGGCCGCGAACGCCAGGCCGAGGACGCGGGTGACCGAGCCGGGGGCGATCCGCGTCGCCCAGCCGGCGAACGCCGTGCCGAACTGGGCGAAGCCGGCGACGGCGGCGAGGCTGGCGACGACGAGGATCGCCACGAGAGCGCGGTCGGCCAGGAGGGCCGTGAGCGCTCCCTCGCCGGGTCGGGCCGGGCGCCGCCCCGCCGGCGCCGGGGGCGACCCGGCGGGCCAGGCGCGCACCGCGAGCGCAAACAGGCACGAGCCGAGCGCGTCGAGTCCGAACACCACCTGGAACGCAACCGGGTTTCGGGTGGTGAGCACGACGCCGCCGATGAGCGCGCCGACACCCAGGCCGAGGTTGGTCATGGCGTAGTTGACGGCAAACGCGGCCGCCCGCTCGCGCACGGCGGCCACCTCGCCCAGGGCGGGGGCCAGCGCCCCCCACATGCCGGCAGTGCCGGCGCCCATGACGAAGGCCGCGACGAATGCCTGCCAGGCCACGCGTGCCGGGGCCATGGCGGCCGTGCCGACCGCCGCGACGACGAGCGTCGCGACCAGGGCCGGGCGCCAGCCGATCCGGTCGACGTACGCGCCGACGGCGGGCACGGCGATCAGGCCGACGCCGTTTTGCACGGCCAGGATGAGGCCGACGTCGACGAGGCCGATGTGCCGGACCAGATGCAGGTACACGAGCAGGAACGGCGCGGTCAGCCCCGCCCCCAGCCGGGCCGCGCCGTTCGCCACGACGAGGCGCCAGACGCCGGCCGACAGGTCGGGGAGCCACCCGGCGCCGCGAGCGCTTGGCAGGCTACCGCCTCCCCCGACCGCTTCGCCGCGGCGCTGCGCGATGCCTCGTCAGGGTGTGCCGGTGCCGCCCGTGCCCGCCTCGAGCGCCCGCTCGCCGGGCGTCGTTGCGGCGGCGCGCGCGACGGCGGCGGCCGCCTGCGCGGGCGCCGCCTCCTCGTCGTGGTGGACGAAGTGCGCGCCACGCAGCGCCGATGCCAGCGCGGCGGCGAGCGACACCGCGGCGGAGAACTCGAACACCGTTCCGAGCGCCGACATGAACGGCGCGCTGATGAGGTTGGGGAAGTAGCGCTCGCCGGTGAGGACCGCCGCGCGCGCGGCCGGCAGTGCATGCAACACGGCGGCCGGGACCAGGTGGGCCATCGGGTTGTAGCCGAGGAGCGCCGCGAACAGGGTCGCCGTGGGCGGCAGGTGGGACAGGGCGAGGGCGAGGGCGTGGGGCAGGCCGAACGAGGTCAGCCCGCGCGCCAGCGTACCGGGCAGGCCGGCGCTCATCCCGGCGATCACGATCGTGAAGAAGATGCCCATGCTCATCATTTGGCCGGCGTTCTGGAATGTGGCGAGCATGCCCGACGCCACGCCACGATAGCGCGCCGGGACACTGCTCATCGTGGCCGCCGCGTTGGGCGAGGCGAACAGGCCCATGCCGGCACCGATGACGAACAGGTAGGCGGCAAACTGCCAGTAGGGGAAGTCGGCCGGCAACTGCGACAGCAGGACGAACCCGATCGCGGCGACGAGCATGCCGAAGAAGCCGAACCAGCGCGCGCCGAGTTTGTCGGACAGGCGACCGCTGAGCGGGCCGACGAGCAGGAACCCGACCATCTGCGGCAGGGTGTCGATGCCGGCCTGGAGCGGCGTGTTGACGTACGACACGCCGTGCAGCGGCAACCAGATGCCCTGCAGCCAGATGATCACCATGAACTGCAGGCCGCCGCGCGACACCGCCGACAGGAGCGTTGCCAGGTTGCCGGCGGCAAACGGTCGGATGCGGAACAAGGACAGGTGGAACAGCGGGTTCTCGACGCGGCCCTCGACCCAGACGAAGACCGCCAGGAGGACCGCGCCGCCCACGAGCGCGATCCGCACGAACGGGCTGCCCCAGCCCATCGCGTGGTGGCCGTAGGGCACGATGCCGTAGGTCAGGCCGACCAGGAGACCGAGCAGGCCCAGGCCGAAGGTGGCGTTGCCGATGAGGTCGAGTCGCGCCGCCACGCGCTCGCGCGCGTGTTCGCGTAGCGCGACGTACGCCCACACGGTGCCGAACATCCCAATCGGCACGCTGACGAGGAAGACAAGACGCCAGTTCACGGCCGACAGGATGCCGCCCAGGACGAGGCCGATGACGGCGCCGCCGACCGCCGCCACCTGATTGAGCCCGAGCGCCAGGCCGCGTTCGTTGGGCGGGAAGGCGTCGGTCAGGATGGCGGAGCTGTTGGCGAACAGGAACGCGCCGCCGATGCCCTGGATAAACCGGAAGCAGATAAGCTCCCACTCGCCCGCAACGCCTTGGCCCGGCGTCAGGAACGACAGGATCGAACCGACCGTGAACACGGCGAAGCCCAGGTTGTACAGGCGCACCCGGCCGAACATGTCCGAGATGCGGCCGAACGTCACGAGCAGGATCGTCGTCGCCACGTTGAAGCTGAGCAGCACCCACAGCAGAAGGCTCGTCTGGCTGGAGACGAGCGGGTCGATCTGGATGCCGCGAAAGATCGCCGGCAGCGAGATGATCAGGATCGTGCCGTTGATGGCGGCCATGAGGACGCCGAGGGTCGTATTGGACAGCGCGATCCACTTGTAGGCGATGCCCGTGTGGCCCGCGCCCGTGGACGAAGTCGACGCCAGCGGGACCGCCTCCTCGCAAGATGCCGGACCGACGGCCGGGATGTCCCGGACGCGGTCCGTTCACACGCACAACGATACGGTGGCGCCTGCTCGCGGCGCAAGCGCCACCACCGCCCGCGACGCGCCTAGGCGCTCGTGTCGACGACGCGGCGAAGAACGTCGTCCACCTCGCGCGCGATCGCCCGCGCCTGGGGCGCCGCGCCCACGCGCGCCGAGGCGAGGGGCGCGATGAGGCGCGTCTGGCCGGCGCTCGCGTAGACGACAACCTTGCACGGCAGGAGGACCGCCGCCGCCCCCTCGACGGCAAGCAGACGGCTCGCCTGGCGGGCGTCGAAGACCTCGACGACGCGGATCGGGCCGTGGTCGAAGCCCTTGTCCCGCAGGGCGGCCGCGAGATCGTGCACGGCCAGGACGCGAAGGCCGAGGCGCACGGCGTTCTCCTCGACCGCGCGGACGACGTCGTCGAACGGGCGCGCCGACGACGCCGAATACACGAGCGGCTCCACACCCGCACTCACGGTCGGACCGCCCGGCCGACCGCTCCGCTGCGCCACGCGCATGCCCGGCGGCCGGTCCGCCCCGTCGCCGCAACCAGCTGCGGTCGACCCGCACCCGTCTGCACCATGCCGTCCACCTCCAGACCTTGTCGTCCGCCGTCCCTGCGGGTCCGACCATTCCCCCGAAACGACGGCACCCCGGGGGCGCCGTCCGCACCGGTTCGGCCCTGCCGTGCCCCTGCCCGGTATACCCCGATTCCCTCTCGCGCGCATCGGTGGTGACCGTTCGCCCGGCCGGGACGCGACCATCGGCCGCCCGGCGCGGACCGGATGCGGCTTTGGGCCGCCCGCCCGCTCGGGTTGACTGATGGTAGGCGTCGTCCGCCGCGGGCGGCGGCAGGACGACACGGCACGAAGACAGGCGGTGCGTGCCCGTGACGCGGTCTGCGGCGGCACCGGTCCGTGCGACCTGGCCGCACCGCAGCAGATCGACCGCCTCTTCGCCGCGAACCTGACCGATCCCCACCGCCGCCCCGAACCCGCGGGCCGTCTCCTCCGGGGTCGGGTCCTGGCGGACGGGTCCGGCGAGGGATCGAGGACACCGACATGGGGGTGTGTCTGCCGTGCCGATGCCGGCCAGGAAGCGCGTTCTGTCGGCCGACGACGAGGTCGCGGCCCGCCTGCGGCGCGAGTTCGCCGAGCGCGGCATGGCCGTGGTGAACCTGATCGGGGCGCCCGGGTCGGGGAAGACGGCACTCCTGGAGAGGACCCTCGACGCGCTCGACGGCCGCCTTCGCACCGCCGTGCTGGTGGCCGGCGCGGCTGCCGGCAACGACGCGCGCCGGCTCGCCCGCCACGGCGCCGCGGTCGACCGGATCCTCACGACCGGGCCGTGCCATCTGGCGGCAGGCTGCATCGCCGGCCATCTGCCCAACGTCGACGCCGACGACCTCGACCTGCTCCTCATCGGGAACGTCGGCGGCCTGGTCCGACCGTCCCGGGTCGACCTTGGCGAGGACGGCAAGGTGGTCGTGCTGTCCACAACGCAAGCACAGGACAACCCGCGCAAGTACCCGGCCATTTTCCACCGGGCGATCGCGACAGTTCTCACCAAGACCGATCTCGTTCCCTCCAGCGGCTGCGACATGGCCGCGATTCGGGCAAACCTCGAGCGCGTCCATGCCGGTATGGCCGTGTTCGAGACGTCGGCGCGCACCGGGGCCGGCATCGAGGCATGGGTCGCCTGGCTGGAAGGGCGCGTGGCGCACAAGCGCGCCGCCTGCCACCTCTGACCGGCGGCCCCGACGGTCACGTCGACCCGCCGCCCGGGCGGTAGCCGCAGACGAAGGTGCGGCCGGGCAAGGGGCCCGGCCCGCCCGCGTCGAGGTGGTGTGCCGGCGGCGCGGTCGGCGGCCGGTATCGCGGCTACCCCGCAGGACAGCCGGCCGGACGCGCCGGACCGGGACAGGCGTGTCAGTGGGCGTCGCCCACCTCCGCCTCGATCGTTGCCACGTAGTCGGGCAGGCGCCGCTCCAGTTCGGCGGACAGGGCCCGACCGTACGCGAGGGAGGCCGGCTCGACGCCGAACAGGACGACCTCCGGGGGCATCACCCGCAGACGCTCGGCCAGTGTGAGCACGTCGAGCAGGTCGCCGCCGTGCAGGCTGTGCACTGGTACGACCTTGCGCGCGCGCACCTGCGCCAACGTGAACCGGACGATGTCGCCGGGCGGCCGGCCCATCCGGGCGCAGTGGATGATGACCGCCTTGGGGGCCCCGTCGATCACGTCGAGGAGGCGCATGCCGGACGTCCCCAGGTCAAGGTAGGTCACCGCCGCCGGGCGACCGCTGCGCGCCTGGCGTGCCGCCAGCCGCTCGATCAGTCGCGGGCCCAGTCCCTCGTCGGCGCGCAGGGGATTGCCGAATCCGGCGACCATCGCGTCGCGGCCGACCGCGGCCGGGGACGCCTCGACATCTCCCGGGGACGGCCGGGCGCGGCCGAGGGGTCGAACCATGCGCACCTCGGCCGGCTCGCCGGCACGCGTGCGGGCGACGGCAAAGCCGCACCGCCGGTACAGGCCCAGGGCGGTCGCGTTGGTTGCGCGCACGTCGAGTTCGACGCGCGCCCTCCCCATCGCGGCGGCCCAGGCGACGATGCGCCCGACCAGCGCATCGCCCACGCCCTGTCCGCGCGCGGCCGGCAGCACCCACAGGGATATGAGGGAGACGACCTCGCCATGATCGGCCCCGCTGGCCATGCCGGCCGCCGCGCCGTCCGCGTACGCAACGACATTGAACGCCACGTCGCGTAGGCGTTTGCGCCAGCGTGCCTCGGCGTCACCCGCCCCCTGCCAATCGGCCAGGCGCGAGGAGAACGCCTCCGGCGCCTCGGCCAGCGCTGCCAGGCGTAGCTGGCGCCAAGTCCGCCAGTCGTCCGGGGTCAGGGCGACGATCTCGATCATCGCCGCCAGCATGCGAGCGCCCGGCCCGTGCGTCAACCTCGACGCGCGCCCGCCCGGCAAGTGCCGCCCTCCCGGGTCCACCGCGGTCGGGACGCCGGGCCGGGGGCGCACCCGGCGTCGCCGCCCCGGGCGGAAGGCGCCTGCCGAACCTGGGGCCAAGCATCGGCATACGCTTGACCGACGCACGGGAAGGCAAGGAGTGATTCTATGCGATGCCGCAGCCTGGTATGGCTGTTGAACCGGCTCGGGACGGGTACGGACGTCAGCATCTGGTTCGACGCCTCCGGCTTCCTCGCCACGACCTACCAGTTCGCCCTCGACGACGAGTCGGTCTTCAGCGGCGGTGCCCTCGGCGGCGGACTCACCTACGTCCGGGGCAACGACATTCTGGCCGTGGGTCTGCCCGCGCCGTGGGCTGGCGGTGGACCCTCGCCGGCGCCCGACGCGGACCCCCTGTGCCCCGCCGCGATGCGGATCCTCGGCCAGCTGGCACCCGGCACTGCCGTGTCCTTCTGGCTCGACGCCTCCGGCTTCGTGTCGACGACGTTCTCGTTCGCCTTCGACAACGTCGTGGCGTTCAGCGGCGGTGCGTTCAGCGGCTTTTCCCGGGTGTATGTCCGGGCGGACGCCATCGTCGCCCTGCGGGTCGGCACGGGCACCGTCGCGAGCTCCCCCATCGCACCGGCCGGGGCACGGTCCGCCGACGGCGCCGTTGGAGGCGTCTGGGGCCGTCCGTCGCACGGGTACGGCGGCGGTGACGACGCGGTCATGGCCATCCTGCGCGAGCTCGCCCCCGGCACCGCCGTCAGCGTCTGGTTCGACAACTCCGGCTACCTCACGGCCGCCTTCCAGGCCCTCGCGGACAACGAGGCGGTGTTCACGGGTGGCGACCTGGATGGTGGCGTCACGTACATCAAGGCGTCGAGCATCCTGTCGGTCCGGGTCGGGGGTGATGCCACGCCAGACGCGTCTGCCTAGACAGGATCGATTCGTGCCGGTGGCGGCAGGTGGGAGCCGGTGCCGGGGTGCACGCCGGTGATCCCGCCCGGCCGCCGCCTTCACCCAGGGGCCCGTCCCCGACGCCGACGGGCCGGGGGAGCGGTCCTCGGGTCGACCCTGGGGGGGAGGGGCAGCCGCCCCCGGCCTCGCTTGCGGCGAACCGTGGCGCGGGCATGCGTCCCGTGCCGCGCCGGGGTCCCGCCTCGACGCAACTGCAGTTGTCGCCGGCTGAAGCGGCAGTTTCCGTCTTGAGGGACAATCCAGCATTCGGCTGTCAATAGAAGGGCTCCGTCTGCGTTTTCGAAGGTCGAGCCAACCGGGCGGGCTCCCGGGCATGCCAGGTCGCCCGCCGCGGGACACGAGGGGGGAGCCGCGATGCGGGGCGTGCATCGAGGGTCGAAGCTCCGGATCGGCGCCCCAGCCCTGGCGGTCGCGATCGGTCTGGCGTTGCCGGCCCTCAGTTTCGCCCAGACCGTAAAAACCCCGAGCATCGGCAGCTACCCGGGCAACACGCTGTACCAGGTGCTGAACACCGCCGCCGGCACCCCGTCCGACCCCCAGGTCACCTGGCCCGCAACCTCGATCGCCAATCCGGACCACGGGCACAACGGCTACCTGCTCCTCAGCGACGCGCCGGAGGACCTCAACTATCCTCTGTACAGCGGCAACACGGCGGGCGATCTGTACAACGACACCGTCAACCTGTCGGGCCAGGCACGCCTCATGGACACCCACCGGCTGAGCGCCTCCACCGACCCCGCGCTGGAGATCGGCGTGTGCTTCAAGAACGACGCCGGCGTGAACACGGCCCTTCGCGTGTACGAACCGTCGCAGTACGAGGCCACCACGGGAAACGCCGAACGGGTCGGCAACGGCGTCGTGCAGTACTGGTGGCAGCACAACAACTGGGCGAACGCCCGCGCGACGACCTATGCGCTACGCCCGAGCGGCGGTCCCGGCGACGCGAAGTGCGTGCCCCTCGGCACGCTCAACGCGGGCGGCCACGACGCCGCGCTCATCGACTTCTCCAACACCACCGGATCCGGCGCGACCAACCGGCGGGTCGGGTTCGTGGAATGGTACATCGAAGTGGGCGCGACGCCCCCGGTGGAGTTTCAGACGGCGCTCGACTACTACGCGACGGTGCCCGGCAGCAATGCCACCGCGCGAGGGTCGATCCCCAACGACGAAGCCCAGGTCCACCTGCCCTACGTGTCCAACCCCGCCTGCGGCGCCTACACCTGCAGCGGTGAGGCCCTCGACCTTAACGTCCAGAACATCGCCGCCACGGGCGTCCCGCACGCAAGCGGAGCCTGCGCCATCGCCGCCATCTGCGCCCAGAGTCCGCAGACCGACCCGGGTAAGGGCACGTCCGCGTACATCATGCCCAACGCCACGCCGGCTTGGGCCCGCAACACGTACGGCGTCCTGTGCACGGGCACGGGGAGCCTGTGGTGCGCGAACGACGATCCGCTGGGCTGGTCCACGTTGGCAACGGGCCCGCCGGCCGTGGGCTACGAGGTCCAGCCCGGCTACGACAACATGGATGGATGCCCCAGTCTTGGCTATACATGCCCGTCGAACGGGTACGAGGTCAGGACGTACAATTACGGCGAGTACGGTGTGAACTACACGATTCTCATCTCGGGAAGCGGCTACACCGCGGGAATGGCGGGTGTGGACGTCGGGGGCGGCTACGGCACCGAGTTCGCCGAGATCTACGCGCCCTTGACGGCCTCTATCTACGACATCACGACGGGTCGGCTACACAGCCAGTCCCAATACTTCGACCTTGGCAACGGCATTCGTCAGCTGAACGTGATCGTAAGCCCTTGGACCTACAACCCGCTGCGCATCTCCGTGACCGCGAGCTCGTGAGGAGGGTGCCAGATGCGTGAGCGAGCATGGGGATCCGGTATCGCGGCGCTGACGGCACTCGGCCTGGCCGTACCCACGGGCGGGAGCGCGGCCGCGGCGACGATCAGGCCTGCGCCGCCGGCGTGCAAGGTCAGCCTGATGGCGTCGCCGCTCCCGGCAGGTGCCACGCGCGCCATCTTCCAGGGCACCGGCGCATCCCCCGTCGCCGCACCCCATGGCCGCCTCTACGTGGTCGCCAGGGGGCAGGGTCGGAGCAAGGCGGGCGCAACCATCGAGGAGATGTCGGGCGCCGGAGCCGTCGTGTGGTCGATGCCCCTGCCCACCGCGACGGTGCAGACGGCGTCGACCGGGACGGTCGTCGCGGCGCTGTATGCCGACGGCACCCGACCGGCGACAAGCCTTCTCTTCCTCAACGAGGCCACCCATCGGGCGACAACCGTCGCGCTTCCCTCCGGTGCGTACAGCTACTCCCTCCTCGGTACGCCGCGCAATGTCGTCCTCATCGCGACCGATGCGGTGTCGGACCCCAACACCGCCGGGCCAGGCTTTCTCGAGGTGTTCCGCGCGAGCGGCAGGCCGGTCACGAAGGTGACGTTGCCCGACAGGGGCGGCGAGGCGTCCGTGGGTCTGCTCGCGGCCGGCAGCACGACGTTCGCGGAGGCGGACCTCGCCGGCGTCATGGGTAGCACGCGCGCGACGTCACGGTTTGTCCTGTACGCCATCCAAGGCACCCGGGTGGCGTCCGCGCGCCTGACCCTGCCGGCCGGCGACCTCTACTTCGCACCCGTTTCCCGCACGTCCGTGCTTGTCTACGGACACAGCGCGACCCCGACCCGCAAGGTCGACATCACCGACCTGAAACTGCACTACGGGCCCGCCGGCACGTCCATGGTCGCGTCGGTCGCCTGGCGCACGAGCGCCGTCGTCGGCGGCCGGATCCAGGTGGCTGGCACGACGGCCTTCGTCGGGGCTGCCCCCTACTTCCCGCCCGGGTTCGGCAAGAAACCGGGCGTCATCCCGGCCTGGCGCATGAGCATGGGCGGCGGCACGAGGCTCGGTCCGATCGGTGCATCCGGCCTGGCCGTGTACCCCTTGTTCGTGGGCCCGTTCGGCCTCATCGCCGACGTGCAGCAGTCCGGCAAGCCCTCGTTCGTGGCCGTGTTCGACAGCCGGGGCACGCTCGTTGCCTCCGAACCTCCGAACCCGGACGTCGACCACTCGAGCGGCGGCGAGTTCACATGGTCCGGACCCGCCGGCGACCCCGTGTTCCTGTCGCATTTCCTCCCCGTCGGCCGGGCGCTGGCGATCGCCGGCACCTGCTGAGGCGTCCCGGTCGCCTGCCGGCGCGGCGGCCCGTCCTACCGTCCGGCCGGTCCGCACGGCAGCCGAGCGGCAGGCCACGCCCACGCCTGGCACCGCAAGCCGCGGGGCCGCCCCTACGCCCGATGGCGTGCGGGACGGCCCCGTGCCTGCGCGCCTGCCCGGCGCTAGCGAAGGTCGAAGCGGTCGAGGTTCATCACCTTGGTCCACGCCGCTGCGAAGTCGTGGACGAACTTGGCCTGGGCATCCACCGCGGCATAGACCTCGGCGATGGCCCGCAGCTGCGAGTTCGAGCCGAAGACAAGATCGACCGCCGTGCCGGTCCACCGCACCTGGCCGCTGTCGCGACGGCGTCCCTCGTAGACGTGCGCGGTCTCCGAGCGGCTCCACTCGATGTTCATGTCGAGTAGGTTGACAAAGAAGTCGTTGGCGAGGGTCCCCGGCCGGTCCGTGAGCACGCCGTGTACCACCCCGCCGGCGGTCGCGCCCAGCGCGCGAAGGCCGCCGACGAGCACGGTCATCTCCGGGGCCGTCAGGCCGAGGAGGCTGGCCCGGTCGACGAGCAGCTCGTCCGGCCGGCGCCTGTCGTCCGATCGGACGTAGTTGCGAAAGCCATCGGCGGTCGGCTCGAGCACGGCGAAACTGGCAACGTCGGTCTGCTCGGCCGACGCGTCCGTGCGTCCGGGCGAGAACGGCACCGTGAGGGCGGACCCGGCACGCCGGGCCGCCTCCTCGACCGCCGCGCAGCCTCCCAGGACGATGAGGTCGGCAAGCGAGACGCGGGTCCCATCGCTGCGGGCACCGTTGAACTGGGCCTGGATCCTGCCCAGGACGTCGAGCACCGTCGCGAGCTCGGCCGGGTCGTTCACGGCCCAGTCCTTCTGCGGTGCCAGGCGGATCCGCGCCCCGTTCGCCCCGCCCCGCTTGTCGCTGTCACGGAACGTGGAGGCCGACGCCCACGCGGCCCGGACCAGCTGCGCCACCGACAGTCCCGACGCCAGGATCGTCTTCTTCAGCGCGGCGATGTCCTGCGCGTCGATCAGCCGGTGGTCGACGCGGGGGACCGGGTCCTGCCAGATCAGCTCCTCGTCCGGCACATCCGGCCCGAGGTAGCGCGAGACCGGACCCATGTCGCGATGGGTGAGCTTGTACCACGCCCGGGCGAAGGCATCGGCAAACTCGTCCGGGTGCTCGTAGAACCGACGGGCGATCGGGAAGTAGACGGGGTCGAAGCGAAGCGCCAGGTCGGTCGTCAGCATCATCGGCGTGCGTCGCTTCGACGGGTCGTGGGGGTCGGGAACCGTCTCGTCGGCAGCCCGATCGACCGGCCGCCACTGGTTCGCCCCCGCCGGGCTCTTGGTCAGCTCCCACTCGAACTCGAACAGATTCGCGAGAAAGCTGTTGTCCCACTGGATCGGCGTGCCGGTCCAGACAACCTCGAGGCCGCTCGTGATCGTGTCGTTGCCCTTGCCGGTGCGAAACGCGTTCTTCCAGCCCAGGCCCTGCTCCTCGAGGCTGGCGCCTTCGGGCTCCCGCCCGACGTAGGTGTTCACGTCGGCGGCGCCGTGGGTCTTGCCGAACGTGTGCCCGCCGGCGATGAGCGCCACGGTCTCCTCGTCGTTCATGGCCATGCGCGAAAAGGTCTCCCGGATGTCCCGGGCTGCGGCCACCGGGTCGGGGTGCCCATTCGGCCCCTCCGGGTTTACGTAGATGAGGCCCATCTGTGCGGCGCCGAACGGATTGGCGAGCTGCCGGTCGCCGCTGTAGCGCTCGTCCCCCAGCCACGTCGCCTCGGGGCCCCAGTAGATGTCCTCTTCCGGCTCCCACACGTCGACGCGCCCGCCGCCGAAGCCGAACGTCTTGAAGCCCATCGACTCCAGGGCGCAGTTGCCGGCGAGAATCATGAGGTCGCCCCACGAGATCTGCCTGCCGTACTTCTGCTTGATCGGCCAGAGCAGACGCCGCGCCTTGTCGAGGTTGGCGTTGTCGGGCCAGCTGTTCAGGGGGGCGAAGCGCTGCGTGCCCGAGCCGGCGCCACCCCGACCGTCATAGATGCGGTAGGTGCCGGCGCTGTGCCACGCCATGCGGATGAACAGCGGTCCGTAGTGACCGTAGTCGGCCGGCCACCAGTCCTGGGAGGTGGTCATGAGCCCGACCAGGTCCCTCTTCACCGCCGCCAGGTCGAGGCGCGCGAATTCCGCCTTGTAGTCGAACGCCTCGCCCATGGGGTCGATGAGGGGGGAGTTCTTGTTCAGCGGGCGCAGGTTCAGCTGGTTCGGCCACCAGTGCTGGTTGGCCGTGGAGCCCGTCGCGGTGTGGGGATGATGCAGCACCGGGCACGTGGCCGTCGGGGCCTCCTCGGGTGGGGTGGTGGGGGTCGCACCGGCCGTTTCCTCGCTCATCGAGCACCGTCCCTTCTCTTGGGGGTTGTGACGATGGCTGTGTCGCCTGTGTCATCGGGAGCCACTTGGCAATCGGGACAGCGGCCCCAGTAGACGACCTCGGCCTCGTCGACCGTAAAGCCGTGATCGTCGACCGGGTCCAGGCATGGCGCGCTGCCCACCGCGCAGTCGACGTCGACCACGCGGCCACAGTCGCGGCACACCAGGTGGTGGTGGTTGTCGTCCACGCGGTCCTCGAAGCGGGCCGGCGACCGCGCGGGCTGGATACGTCGAATGAGACCGTTGTCGGCCAGGAGGTTGACGGCGTCGTACACCGCCTGGCGCGACACGGTCCCGATCTCGGCTCGTACGGTCTTCTCGATGTCGTCCGCCGTCAGGTGCGGCCGGCTTGAGACCGCACGCAAAACGGCCAGGCGCTGGGCGGTCACCTGCATCCCATGGTCCTTGAGCAGGCGCGCGGGGTCGGAGAACGTTTGCGTAGACACGTTTGCATAATCCGCCTGAGCGTGGACTGCGTCAAGATATCGACGCTGTACGCGATGCGGGCCCCTGCCGCCCCACAGGGAGGGCCCCTCCCATTCACAGGCCCATCATGGCCTGGCACGAGGGCGCACCCGTCGCCCGGGCGCCGGGCAGCGTTCCCGATGCGAGGACGCGGCGCCAAGGTCCGTTCCCGTTCGCGGCCGCGGCGCCCGTGGGCATCGCGATCAGCCCGGGCCCCGGGGTCCGCGACCGCCGAGAAGGGCGCCCATCTGTCTGACGACGACGTCGGCATCGAAGGCCCCGCTGTTGTCCAGCTCGAGGGCCCACGGAGCGGTGACGCGCAGCGCCAGCTCGTTGATGCGCGTCACCTGATCGTCGCCCAGCGGAATGTGAAGCGACGCGTCCCGGCCATGGATGCGTTCGAGACACTGGGCCGGTTCGGCCAGAACGCGCACCGGTAGGACGTCTGCCCGTTTGCCCAGTTCGGCGACGAGCCACGGGAAGGATGCGGATGCGCCGGTCGACTCGAAGCACAGGGTATCCACCGCCGTCAGCTCTTCGTACATACGCGCCAGCACGGCCTGGAAGCCGTGCCGTTCGTAGTCCGGGTTCTGTGCCCCAAGAGCCTTCCGAACGGACAGGAAGATGGGCTCGGTCCGAACGAACCGGAGTCCGAGCCTCTCCTCGAGGAGCGTTCCGATCGTCGTCTTGCCCGCGCCCTTCGGGACGACCAGCGCCACCACCCGCTTCAAGAGCCACCCCCCAGCCACGTCCCGACCTGTGCACCCGTGCGTCTTCGAGGCGGAAGACCCGTCGCGTCGGTGGCCACCGGGCAGAACTCCCCTTCCCCAAGCGGTGCGCCCGGACCTGGCAAAGCCGCGGAATCGCCCCGAACGGTGCGGACACGACCATCGCCGCGGGCGCCGTGCCGGGCACCGCGAGACTGTCCAGGTGGAAGGACGCGGTGCGAGCGGTCAGCCCAGCCCGGTCCCGGCAGCATCATCGCCCGTCGGGGGCGCCGCGGTGCCGGGCACACGCTCGCGCGCGGCCTCCCGCCCGGCGAGCCACAGGGCAGCCCCGCTCACCGGCAGAAGCGCCGCGGCAACCAGGAACGCCGGCGCATAGCTCGCCGCGACCGCGTACGCCGCGCCGTCGAGCAGCGGCGCCAGCGCCCGGGCACCGGTGACGCCGAGGGCGAGGGCACCGTTCGCCTGCCCGTAGGCGGCCTCCCCGTAGTACCGGCCCACCACCTCGCCCCTGACCATTTCGGCCGGTCCGGCGGCGATCCCGAAAACGACCGCGAACGCGACCGCCGCGGCGACGGGCAGGGCGTCTCGCGCGCCGAGCAGGACGAACAGGACCACCGCCGCGCCCTGGACGGCCAGGAGAAGCGCCGTGACCCCGGCCGACCCGGCCGGCGGCACGCGCAGCCCGATGAGCAGCCGGCCGCCCACCTGGGCTAGGCCGATCACGCCACCGACGGCGGCCGCAGTCGGAAGGGGGTAGCCGCGGGCCGCCAGGTAGGCGACCAGGCCGACCGTCACCGCGGTGCGTCCGAGCGCCCCCAGGCCGAACGAGATGAACAGGTAGCGAAGTGACCCGAGGTGCCAGATCGCGCCCGGGACGCGAACGGCCCCTGCGGCCGTCCGGGCGCGCGGCCCGGACGCATCGGCCGGCACGACGAGGCCGTAGGCAGCCAGGCCGACGGCGAGGACGAGCACCGCCAGGATCCGGGTCGCCCCACGCCAGCCGTCGGCGGCGGCCAGGCGCCCTACCAAGGGCAGGAAGACGACGCTCGCGAAGCCGGCGACGGTCGTGACGACGAGAAGAGCCTGCGACCGCCGCTCCGGCACGCGCGTGGCGACGAGGGCGAAGGCGGGCTCGTACAGCCCCGTCGCCATCGCGGCGCCGAGGCCGACGCACACCACGTCGAATCCGAGGGGCGAGCCGACCCGGCTCCAGGCGGCGAGCGTCGCCGCGCCCACGACGCTGCCGGTCAGGAGGACGGTGCGCGCCCCCCACGCGTCGATCGCCCGACCGACCGGCAGCGCAAGCGCCGCCGCCGTCCCCATCGCCAGGGCGTAGCCGGCGTCGAGCGCGGCCAGGGGCCAGCCCTCGTCCCTGTGCATGGGCACGACCAGCACCGCAAAGGCGTACACCAGGGTCCCCCATGCGGCCAGTTCGGCCACGCCCGTGGCCCATGCCACGCGCCCAAACGGGTCCGCCGGTGTGCGGCGGGTCAAGAATCCACGAGCGACCGCTGCATGATCGTGGTGTCGACCCAGCGCCCGTGCTTCCAGCCCACCGCGCGCAGGCGTCCGGCCACCTCGAATCCCTGACCCCGGTGCAGCGCCTCGGAGGCCGGGTCGCCGGTGTCCGCGACGACGGCCACGACCTGGCGCCGGCCGGCCGCCAGACATGCTTCCAGCAGCGATGCGAGCAGCTGCCGGCCGATGCCGTGGCCGGTCCTGCCCGGCGCGACGTAGACCGAGTCCTCGACGGTGAAGCGGTACGCGGGCCTCGCCCGCCAGGGCGAGGCGTAGGCGTAGCCGGCGACGGTGCCGCCGAGCGCCGCCACGAGAACGGGAAGGTCCAGGCTCCGCAGCTCGGCCAGGCGGCGCGTCCAGTCGTCGAGGGTCGGCGCACGCTCTTCGAACGTTGCCACCGACGTGGTCACGTAGTGGGCGAAGATGTCCCGGATCGCGGCGAGATCGGTCGTGGCCGCCGGGCGAATGACGACGTCCACCCGCGTCCCTCCGTACTTCACTATCGTCTATACGTATCGTACTATAGAGTCACCATGAACCTGGAACAAGTGGGCCGGACCATCCGCCAACTCCGCCAAGAGCGCGGTTTGACCCTCGAGACGCTGGCCGGCCAGGCGAACGTCAGCGCGAGCATGCTCCACGCCGTCGAGCACGGTCGCAAGGCGCCGACCATCGTGGTGCTCGACCGCATCGCGGGCGGTCTGGGCGTGCGCCTGCCGGCACTGCTGGGCGGTCTCGAGGACGAGCGCCTGGTGGTCACGCACGCCGATGCGCAGGTGGTCGTGGACGAGCCGGGCGGGTGGCAGCGGCGCATCCTGTCTCCCCTGATCCCGGGGGTCAACGTCGAGTGGGTGCGGGTGACCCTGCCGCCGGGTTGCGCGCCGGCGGCCTACCCGGCCTACGCCCCCGGCTCGCACGAGTTCATCCACGTCCTCGAGGGCGCGGTGCGGGTCACCATCGGGGGCCGCACGGTCCACCTCGGCGACGGCGACACGCTGTACTTTGCCGCCGACAGCGCGCACGCCTATGCCAACGACGGCGCGTCGCCATGCGTCTACGAGGTGGTCGCCCTCGTCATGCGTCCGCGACGCCCTCGCACGGCGGTCCCGGACTGCCTACCGGCGGCGCCGTAGCGACACGGCCGGCCCTCGGGGCCGGGCAGCCAGCCGGGACGCAAGATCCACACGCCCCCGTGCGGGCGGGCGCTGCGACCTCCCCGGCCGACGCACCACGCGCCGCACCGCCGGCCTCGCAGGGGTGACGGGGCTACGGTTCGAACCACCGCCCATGAAGGCGAGCGCGCGCGACATCACGGTCCTGTACCTGATCCGGGCGATCCGGGCCGCGGGGTTCGGCGCCCTGGGCGTCCTCCTGGCGGTCTACCTGCCGTCGTTCGGACTGCATCCGGCGACGCTGGGCGCCTACCTCAGCCTGACCGTCCTGACGGCCCTTGCCCTTAACGCGTTTCTGCTCGCCCGCGTCGACGCGATCGGCCGCCGCCGCGTGCTTGCCTTCGCGGCGGCGCTGTACGGCGTGGCCGGTGCCGCCCTCGCGCTCGCCCACGGGCCGGCGCTGCTGGTCGTGGCGGCCCTGACGGGGGCGTTGCCGCCCGGCGGCGACGGCGTCTTCTCGATGGTGGAACAGGCAATCATCGGCAACGTCGACGCCACCGAGCGCCCGGCCGTCTTCGGGCGCTATGGGCTGGTCGGGTCGCTTGCCGGGTCGGCCGGCGTGCTGGCGGCCGGCGTGCCCGCGCTTCTCGCCGCCCGGTCCGGTCTCGGCCTGCTCGGCGCCGAGCGGGGGGCGATGGTCGCGTACGCGCTCCTGGGCGTTCTCGCGCTGGCGCTCACCTTCACCCTCGGGCCCGCCGTCGAGTACGCGGGCGACACGCGGGCGCCCGCGGAGCCCCGCGCGCCCGCCCGATCGCTCGGCCGCTCCCGCCGCCTGCTCGTGTCGATGGCCGGCCTGTTCTCGGCCGACGCGTTCGGCAGCGCGATGGTGACGACCACCCTCATCGGCTACTGGCTGCACGAGCGCTACGGACTTGGCCCGGGCGCCCTCGCCCTGGTGTTCTTCGCCGCCCGCATGGCGGCCAGCGTGTCGTACCCGATCGCCATCTGGCTGGGCCGTCGCATCGGGCTCATCAACACGGCGGTGTGGACCCACATCCCGTCCAGCCTGCTCCTCGCCGCCCTGCCGCTCGCCGGTGGCGTGCCCGGCGTGGCCGGGCTCCTCGTCGCGCGCGGCCTCCTCGTCGAGATGGACGTGCCCACCCGCCAGGCCTTCATCTCCGGCGCCGTCGACCCCGAGGAACGCGCGGCCGCGGCCGGGATCACTACGCTCGGCCGCCAGGTCGGCCAGCTGGCGGGGCCGGCCGCAGGCGGCCTCGCCCTGGCCCTGTCCGCCCCGGCCCTGTTCGCGCTCGCCGCCGGCGTGAAGATCGCGTACGACCTCGCGCTGTGGGGCCTGTGCCGGAAGGTGCCGGAGGTGGCCACGCCGCGCGAGGTGGGCACGGCCGCCGGCGGCTGACGCCGGCGGGGATGGCGCCTCCCGGGGGGCGCGGGGACGAGGGGGGCGCCATGGAGGCACGGGCCCGGGCGGAAGAACAGGATCGACGGGCCCGGGAAGACGCCCGGGCGGCGGGTTTCACCCGCTCGTCGCGGGTCGAGGTCGGACGCCTGCTGCGGGTCCTTGCCGCGTCCCGGCCGGCCGGCAGCCTGGCGGAGGTGGGGACGGGCTACGGCGTGGGGAGCGTGTGGCTGCGGGCAGGGCTACGGCCAGGATCGCGGCTCGTAACCGTCGAGATCGACGCCGCGGCGCATGCGTCCGCCGCCCGGCGTCTCGTCCCGCTGGGCGGCGTCCAGTGCCTGCTCGGCGACTGGCACGAGGCGCTTGTCCCCTACGCGCCATTCGAGCTCGTCTTCTTCGACGGCGGCGCCTGGAAGGCCGACCCCGCGCCCGAGCTTGCCCGCGTGCGCGCACTGCTCCGGCCCGGCGGCATCCTGGTCGCGGACGACATGACGCCGGACCGGACGGGGCCCGACCCGGTCCGGGCCGCCCTTCTCGACACACCCGCGTGGATCGCCTGCGAGGTCCGCACCACGGCCGCGACGTCCGCCATCGTGGCCGCGAGGGCGATTGACGCCTAGCCTGCCACCGTTCGGCAGACGTTCGACAGCGTACCGACGCCGTCGACCGCGATGCGAACCACATCGCCCTCCTGCAGGCTGAACTCGTCCGGCGGGACGACGCAGGTCCCGGTCAGGAGGACGGTGCCGGGCGCCACCGTGTACGCCCGTCCCAGCCAGTCGACGAGCGAGGCGAACGTGCGGACCATGCGGTCGGTGCCGGCCCGGCCCTCGAACACGGTGCGCCCGGCGCGTTCGACGGCGAGCGCGATCCAGCCGGGGGCGCCGGCTCCGTCCGTGCCAAGGCGCACCGCCGGCCCGAGCGCGCACGACCCGTCGTACATCTTCGCCTGCGGCAGCCAGAGCGGATTTTCGCCCTCGATGTCGCGGCAGCTCATGTCGTTGCCGGCCGTGTACCCGAGGATGTTCCCGCCGCGACCGACGATCAGGGCGACCTCGGGCTCGGGCACCTGCCAGCGCGAGTCCGGGCGCAGGCCGACCGCCTCCCCGGGACCGCGCACCCGCCCGCCGGCCGCCTTGAAGAACAGCTCGGGCCGCTCGGCGGCGTAGGCGGCGGCGTACAGGCCGGCGTGCGCGGACTCGCGCCGACGCGCGTCCTCGCTCGCCTTGTACGTGAGCCCGGCGGCCCACACCTCGGGCGCCTGCCACGGCAGCCGAAGGGCGCCGGATCGCTCGAGGCCGTCGAACGAGCCCGTCCACGCCGCCGGGCCCTCGGGCGGCGCCAGGGCGCGCACGAATGCGGACGCCGACCCCTCCGCCAGGAGGGCGTCCTGCGCCTGGGCGAGCGAGCGCCCGCTTGCCGCGCCGGCGTCCCACACCCGGCCCGCGTCGTCGGCAAGCCCCCAGGTCTGCCGCCCGTCCCCGTCGCACCACGCCACAAGGCGCATCGTCGTTCCTCCCCGGTTCAGCGTCCGGCGGGGGCCGTCCCCGCCCGCAGGCGGTCGAGTTCGGACCGGTCCGGCGACCCCTCGACGTCGCCGAGCACCGTCACCGACCGGGCGCCGGCGAGGTGGCCGGCACAGACCGCCTCCGGCCAGGGCACCCCGTCCAGGCGCAGGGCGAGAACGGCGGCGGCGAACGCGTCGCCCGCGCCGACCGTGTCGAGCGCCGGACCGGCCGGCGCCGGCCGGGGCACCTCGAAGCGGCCGTCCGGGCCAACGATGCGGGTCGGTCCGTCATCGTCGCGCAGGACGAGGGTCGTGCCGCGCCGGGACGCCCCCTCGCCCACCTCCGCCGGATCGAGCCCGACGTCCTCCAGCTCCTGGACGGTGGCAAAGGCGACGTCCAGCCGCTCCTCGACCTGCCGCCAGGCGTGGCGCCATGCCGGCGGATCGGCAACCTTGCGCCGCACGTTCAGGTCGAACGACCGCAGCGCGCCGGCGGGCGCCCCCGCCAGCGCGGCCAGCGCCGCCCCGGCGAGGGACGGGGACAGGCACAGGCTGATGCCGGTCGTGTGCACGCCGCGGGCGCGCCCCACCGCCCGCGCCAGCGCCTCGTCCGGGGCGTACGCCGAGCCGGCGGCGGCGCGCCGCAGGTAGTGGACCCTGGGCGACCCGCCCGGGCCAAGCGCGTCGCGGAACAGGACGGCCGTGGGCCGGTCCGGGACGACCCGCACACCGTCCATGTCGACCCCCTCGGCGCGGCCCTGGCGCACCAGGCGCCGTCCCCACGGGTCGTCGCCGACCGCGCCGAAGAACGCGCTCGGCACGCCCAGCCGCCGCAGGCCGGTCGCCACGTTGAACTCCGCCCCGGCCGCGAACACCCGCAGCGACGGCGCGGTCTCGAGCGCCTCGCCCGGTGGTGCCGCGAACACGGCGAGCATCTCGCCCACCGTCACGAACGGCCCGGGACCCTCCACCGGCGGCGGCCTCGCCCGGCCCTAACCCCGCTCGGCGACCAGGTCGATCTCGACCAGGATGCCGCGCAGGTCCGAGCCGACCGTCGTACGCACCGGCTTGGGGTCCGGCATGATCCGCGCGTAGGCGGCGTTGAAGGCGGCGAAGTCCCGGTCGAGGTCGGCCAGGTGGACGGTCGCCTTGACCGTGCGGTCGAGGCCCGATCCGGCCGCCTCCAGGATGGCCTGAAGGTTGCGCAGGACCTGCTCGGTCTGGACCGTGACGTCGCCGTCGACGGACGTGCCGGTGGCCGGGTCGGTCGGCGTGACGCCTGCGGTGAACACGAGGTTGCCCACGACCATCGCCTGGGAATAGGCGCCGCCCGGATTGGGGGCGGCATCGGTGTGCACGGGGAGCTTGGCCATCTGTGCGGTTCCTCCTTCGGCTGGTTGGCACGTCCATGCTACGACGTCGGCCGGCGCTTGGAAACGCTCGCCGCCGCGCGCGCCCCGTTACTCCTCGGCGAGTTGGCCGCCGTCGACCACGAGTTCCGTGCCGGTCACGAACGAGGCGTCATCCGAGGCCAGATAGGCGAAGGCCGCGGCCACGTCGTCCGGCCGGCCATACCGGCGCAGGGGGATCTTCGCCATGTACGCGGCCACGAACCCCGGGTCGAGACCGGTCTCGACGCTGAGCTCGGTGGCGATCCAGCCCGGATTGACGCAGTTCGCCCGGATGCCATACGGGGCCAGCTCGATCGCCATCGTCTTGGTGAGCAGGATCACGCCGGCCTTGCTCGCGTTGTACGCGGCCAGGTCCCGCTCTCCCATGAGCCCGTTGGTCGACGACATGTTCACGATCGCCCCGCCCGTACCCTGGGCCACCATACGCCGCGCGGCGGCCTGACCGCACAGGAAGACGCCGCGCAGGTTGACCGCGAGCGTCCGGTCCCACTCGTCGGCGGTCAACGCGAGAAACGCCCGGGCATGGGCGATGCCGGCGTTGGCGGCGAGCACGTCGATGCCGCCGAGGGCCGCCTCGGCGTGTGCGAACATCGCCTCGACGGCGACGGGGTCCGACACGTCGGCGGCGTACGAGGCCACCTCGCCCAGGCTGGACATCTCGCGCGCCGCGGCCGCGAGGCGGTCCGGGTCGACGTCGTTGACGAGGACCGACGCCCCCTCGGCCAGGAACCGCTCGGCGATGGCCCGGCCGATACCCCTGCCGGCGCCGGTCACGACCGCGCGCTTGCCCAACAGGCGATCACCCATCCCGCCGCCCCCTTCGCGAATCCGCTTCCGGCCGGGCCAGACATGCATGGGCGAAGTGCCAGATCCGCGCCGACATCTCGCCGGGTCGGTCCCACAGGAGCTCGTGACCCGCCGTCGCAAGGCGCGCCACCTCGAGCCGGGGCACGCGCGTGCGGAGTTGCTCAACCTGGGCATCCGACGCGTGGCCGTCGCCGCCCAGCACCGCCAGGACCGGACACGACGGCCATCGTGCCGTCAGGGGATCGTATGCGCGGGCGAGCACGGACCAGCGGGTCAGGGTGGCGGAGTCCCCCCTGGCCACGATCCGCCCCTGCCCGTCCTCGCGCAGGGCGCCGCGCACGCCCGCCTCGACATCGGCGTCCCAGCCCGCGAGGTCCGCACGGGCCCAGGCAAGGGCAGACGGCCAGTCGGCGAACCGCGCCTCCTCCTCGAACCACCGGTCGTTCGCCGCCGCCAGGTCGGCGTCGGAGCAGCCCTGGAAGACCGGCGCGACGCCGCCGTCCGCCAGCAAGAGCCCGGCTGCCCCGTCCGCCAGGACGGGCGACCCCATGACGCAGGCGATCGCGCCGATCGAGTGACCGACGAGCACGTACCGGTCGGCGCCCACGGCCCGGGCGAGGTCCGCCAGGATCAGGCCCGCATCGGGCCAGGTCAACGTCGGCGCGGGGTCGCTGTGTCCATGGCCGGGCGGATCGAGGGCGACCACTTGGAGTCCCTCGACGTCGGCCTCGCGCAGCAGGCGGGTGAACGCCTCCGCGACCCAGCCCAGGCCCGGCCAGCACAGTAGCGCCGGCGTTCCGGCCGGGCCCGCCCGCACGAGGCGCACGCGCCCGACCGGCGTGGCGACCCACTCGACGCGCAAGGTCGCCACCTCCCGGCGCGTTCTAGCGGACGGTGAAGCCGCCGTCGACGACGAGCCCCGTGCCCGTCACGAACGTCGCGTCGTCCGAGGCCAGGTAGGCGACCGCCGCCGCCACCTCCTCGGGCCGGCCGAACCGGCCCATCAGCTGGCGCGCCTGCATCGCCGCGCGGGCGGCCGCCGGGTCGTCGTACCCGGCCGTGATCCGGTCCACCCACGGGGTGTCGATCGTACCCGGGCAGACCGCGTTGCAGCGTACCCCGCCGGCGGCGTAGTCGAGTGCGATCGACTTGGTCAGGCCGAGGATACCGGCCTTCGAGGCGATGTACGCGGCGCGGTCGTGGACGGCGGCGAACACCGCCGCCGAGCTCACGTTGACGATCACGCCGCCGCCCCGGGCGACGAGCCCGGGCAGTGCCCGGCGGGACATGAGAAACGTGCCCGTCAGGTTGACCGCGAGCGTGCGCTGCCAGTCGGCCAGCGAGGTGTCCGCCGCCCGCGCCGCGACGCCGATGCCGGCGTCGTTCACCAGGATGGCAACGTCATGGCCGTCCGCAGCCACGGCCCCGAACAGGGCGTCGACGCTCGCCTCGTCGGCGACGTCCACCCGGTAGGGGCGGGCGTCCCCGCCGCCCTGGACGATCGACGCCGCCACCCGCGTCGCGCTGTCCACGTCCACGTCGGCCAGGAGGACGCGCGCGCCCTCCCCGGCCAGCCGCGCGCCCACCGCCGCCCCGATGCCCGATCCCGCCCCCGTCACGAGCGCGGTGCGCCCGCAAAGCCGCATGCTCCGCACCCCCCGGCCCTTGGCTCAGCGCAGGAAGCCGCGCGAGGCGACCGGGACGGTCTCGACGACGACCCCGCCCCGCACCGTCACGACCTCGTTGTGCATGTTCACGGTGGTGCACGCGTGGTTGGGCAGGATGCGCAGCCGCTGGCCCACCCGCGGGCCGTCCTGGCCGGCCGGCCAGGTCACCACGCCGTGCTCCTCGTTGCACCACGCCACGACCAGGCCGGGGAAGTCGACGGCCACCCCGAACCCGCCGTCGAGACGGCTGGGATCCGACGAGAAGGTCTTCGAGCCGCCGTCGACGACCGCCCAGTCGGCGTTGCGGCTGACCACCGTGACGAGGACCGTGGCGGCGCACTCGTCGAGCGTGCACGAGCCCGAGGCGAGGATGTTGCGGTCGTTGTACACGTAGGTCCCCGGCCGGACCTCGGTGGCGAGGGGAATCTGCTCCATCCGGGCGGCATGATGGGTGCCGCCTACGCTGACGACCCCAACCGGCAGACCGGCGGCCTCGCACGCCACCTTGCTGTCGGCCAGCGCCTCGCCCTCGAGGCGAAGGATCTCCAGCCGCGCGTCCTCGGTGGGCGCGCCGCTGATGTGGCCGGCGAACGAGGTCAGGCCGGCGAAGCGCAGGCCCGGGCGGCCCGCCACATATCCGGCCAGTTCGGCGACGGGCGCGCCGGGCTGGCGTCCGACGCGATGGCCGCCGGTGTCGACCTCGACAAGGACGTCGACACTCGCCCCGGCGCGCATCGCGGCGGTCGAGGCGGCGTCGGCCGCTTCGACCGAGTCGAGGGCGATCCGGACGGCCGTGCCGCCACCGAGCAGGGAGGCCAACCGGGCCGTCTTGGCCTCCCCCAGGATCGGGTAGTGGATGAAGATCGACTTCAGGCCTGCGGCCGACAGGACCTCGGCCTCGCCCAGCTTGGCCACGGTGAGACCGCGCGCGCCGGATTCGATCTGGGCGTGGGCCAGCATCGGCAGCTTGTGCGTCTTGGTGTGCGGCCACAGGTCGAGACCCAGCGCGTCCGCCCGGCGCTGCATGCGACGCAGGTTGGCGTCGGCGATGTCGAGATCGATCACGAGGGCCGGGGTATCGATCGCACCCAGCGACCCGTCCATGGGCCACCTCCGCTCATCCGTCTTGGCAGGTCAGAACCCGAACCCGTGCCTAGGACGGGTTCGCATCGGCCGGGAAAACCCCTTCGCTCGCCTCGATCAGGGCTGCGCGAGCGCCTCGAGAAGGTCGGTGCCGATGGCGTCGGCCTGGGCGCGTGCGCCGGGCCGGGTGGGCACGGTGTAGTTGGTGAGCACGCACACGCCGGTCCCGCCGCCCGCGACGAAGCCGATATAGGCGTTGTAGCCGCCCGTTGCGCCGTTGTGCCAGACGACCGTGCGCGCGCCACGTCGCGACAGGACCCAGCCCAGGCCCATGGATACCCCGTCGGCCGTCGCCACCCGGGGCGCCCGGCAAAGCGCCATCGCCTCGCCCAGGCGTCCGGCCGGCGGATCCATGCAGGCGGCGAGAAAGCGCGTCATGTCCCGCACGCTCGACCGCCACGCGCCGGCCCCGGCCAGGGCCGGCAGGTCCCAGTTGTGCGCCCGCCGCCCCAGCCGCGTGTACCCGGGGACGAGGCGCTCGCGCTGGCCCGGCGACAGCCCGATCGCCGTGTCCGTCATGCCGAGCGGCGCGCACACGCGCTCGCGCACCGCCGCCTCGTACGTGGTGCCGCTTGCGGCCGCGAGGACATGGCCCAGGAGCCCGGCGCCGAGGTTGGAGTACGCCGGCTTGATCCCGCCCGGGGGGCGCCGGAAGCGTGCGAGGCACGCCCACAGGTCGTCCACGGTATAGGCGGCGTAGGGGTTTTGCATCCGTACCGGCGACAGCTGCAGGTTGTCCGGCAGGCGGGCCAGCCCCGACGTGTGGGTGGCCAGTTCGAGCGGGGTGATGTCGCCGGCACCGCCCGCGCGCGCCGCCGCCGGCAGGTAGTCGGCGATCGGCGCGTCGAGGGCGATCCGGCCCTCGATCACGAGGTCGGCCAGGAGCGTCGCGGTGAACACCTTGCTGATCGACCCGATCTCGAACATGGCATCGTCCGGCCAGCCCGCGACCGATGCCCGGCCGACGCCGACGCACGCACGCCCCTCGGGCGTGACCACGCCGACGGTGGCCGCAAGGTGGCGCAGCCGCCGCCCGTGCGGCCGGGCGATGGCCTCGACGGACGCTGGCGCACCGGACACGTCGCGCACGTGCATCCCCCCGCTCCTGCCCGTGTCGAAGCGGCCCCCGAATCGCCGCTACTGCGCCGGGACCACCGTCACCCCGCGCCCCAGGGCCGGCACCACGATCGTCTGCTCCGGGTGGAACGCCCGCGCGTGAGCGATGAGCCGCCCCGGCTCGCCGGTGTTGTGGGCGAACATCTCGTAGTGCATCGGCACGACCACGTCGATCCCGGCCTCCGCCGCAAGGTCCGATGCCTCGCGCTCCGAGAAGTTGCCCGTGATGTTTCGCGCCTCCCGGTAGTGGTCGCGCCCGTTGATCGGCAGCAGGGCCACGTCCACCTCCAGATCGCGCAGGCGCTGCGCCTGCCCGTCGTACACGATGCAGTCGCCGCTGTGGTAGACGGTCACGCCGCCCAGACGCACGACGTAGCCCAGGTACCGGTGCTCGCCGTCCGAGATGTCCAGGCCGAAGTCGTAGACCGCGGGCGGCGATGCGAGGGCGTGGCGGGCCGGCACGGGCCACACCGTGGCGCCCAGCCCGGGCGGGCCGACCTCGACCGCCTCGCCCGGCGCGACGCCGGCCACCCGGTCGCCGGGCAGCCCGGCCTTCACGGCCATCGCCTCGAGCGGCCGGGGCACGAACACGCGCGGGCCGCGCGCGCCGGCCATCACCTGTCGCAGGGACGGCAGGTCCATGTGGTCGATGTGCTCGTGCGTGACAAGGATCGCGTCCACCTCCCGCAGGTCGCCGGGCGTGCAGGGCGCCTGCGCGGCGCGGTCGGCACGCACGGACAGGAAGGGATCGATCGCCACCCGCACGCCCCCGGCGGACAGGACGAATCCCGACTGGCCCAGCCACCACAGCGTCACGGCCCGCTCCGCGGGCGGCCCCGGCCACCGTGTGTCCACCCCACCGCCCCCTCGACGAGGGCCGGCACCGCGTCGCGGCGCCGGCCCCGCCTCGTCCCTCAGTCCGCCGTCTGCGCGTTCAGGATCGCCGCCACGTCCGCCGGTTGCCAGCCGGGGGGCTTGAGCACCTTGCCGTCCGCGCGCGTGCCGCCGCCCTGCTTGCGCATGTTGGCCGCGTGCACCGCCTCGAAGACGGGCCGGATGTCGATGCCGAGCGAGACCGCCGTGCCGTACGCCACGTAGATCAGGTCGGACAGCTCGCTCGCGATGCGGGCGAGGTCGTCGCCCTCGAGCGCCTCCAGCGTCTCGTCCAGCTCCTCGCGAAGCAGCCGCGCGCGCAGCGCGCGCACCGCCTCGGTGGGCACGGTCGGGCGATCCGCTGCGGCAACCCCGAACGCCTCGTGGAATGCCCGCACGGCCAGGTACGGGTCGAACCGCGGGGACGGATCGCCCACGCCTAGCTCTTCCAGAGGTACCAGAGCTGGATCGGCAGCGACGGGTGGAGGTAGAACCATGTCTGGCCCGGGTGGACGTTGGGCTGCTTGAGCAGGTCCATCTCCCCGTAGAACATCGGGATCGCCGGCGCGTTCTCCAGGATGATGCGCTGCGCCTGTTCGTACTGCTTCACGCGCAGGGCCGGGTTGGTGCCGGCGTCCGCCTCGGCGATGAGCTTGTTCGAGACGGGGTTGGACCAGAAGTCGATGTCGAAGCCGCCCGGGTTCGGGGCGTAGTACTGGTTGAACAGGAAGTCCTCGGCGTCCGGGTAGTCGTCGATCCAGAAGCCGTACGACATCGGCGCGGCCGTCTTGGACTCGATCGAGTTCAGGTACGTCGACAGCGCCTGCGGCTTCACCGTCACCTTGAATCCCACCGCCTGGAGCTGGGCCTGCAGCGCCTCCGACTCGTCGATCGAGATCGGGTCGTTCAGCGTAATGAGCGGCACGGTGAGCTCGCTCTTGGGTACGCCCGACGCCTTGAGAAGCGCCTTCGCCTTGGCCGGGTCGTACGGGATCGGCGGCAGGGACTTGTCGTACCCGCCCAGCGCCGGCGGCAGCAGCTGGTTCGCGACCTGGGCCCGGCCGTTCAGGATCCGGACGAGCTGCTGGCGGTCGAGCGCGTACATCACCGCCTGGCGGACCTTCAGGTTGTTGAACGGCTTGACCAGGGTGTTGAGGTAGAGCGCGTACACCTCGAGGGCGGTGTTGGACAGATAGTCCTTCTTCAGGGTCGGGTTCGAGAGGACCGACAGGTAGGTGCTCGAGTCGAGCTGCATCGCATCGATGAGGTCGCCGCCGACGATGTCGAGCTTGTGCTGCTGGAACTCGAGGAACTGGGTCGAGGTGGACACGCCGATCTGCAGGACCACCTTGTTCAGGTACGGCACGCCGGGCTGCCAGTAGTGCGGGTTGCGCACGAGGACGAGCTTTCGCCCGGGGATCCAGCTTTGCAGCTCGAACGGGCCGGCGCCGACGGGGTGCTGCGAGATGTGGGCGGTGCCGTACTGGTTCACGACCTTGGGGTCGAGGATCGAGCCCGTGCCGCTCGCCAGCGCGTCAAGCAGGTACGGCTCGGGCTTGACCAGGTCGATCCGCACCGTCGACGGGTTGACGGCCACGAGGCCGCTGACCGACTTGGCCTTGCCGTTCGCGTAGGCCTGGGCGCCGACGATGTCCATGAACGGGCCGGCCAGGGTCGCCGCCGTCTTCGGGTTGATCACCCGGGTGAGGGTGAAGACGACATCGGCGGCGGTCAGGGGGTCGCCATTCGAGAAGGCCGTCTTGCGCAGGTGGAAGGTCACCTGGGTCTGGGCGGCGTTGTACGACCAGCTGGAGGCAAGGTCCGGGATGATCTTGAGCGACGTGCTGTCGTACGTGACGAGCTGGGCGAAGATCGCGTCGACGTACTGCAGCGACTCGGTGTCGACGCCCACCGCCGGGTCCAGCGAGGGGATGTCGGTCTGGGTGGCGATGTACAAGGTGCCGCCGTGGACCGGCCCGGACGCGGCGCGGCGGGCGTGGCCCGCCGCCGCCGCCGTGGGGCCGACGGCCGCCGTGAACGCGAGCGACGCGGCGGTCAGGCCGGCCAGGAGCGGCGCGAGGTGTGCGCGCACAGGAAACCTCCTCTGGAATGGCGATGCATGTCATCCCGACGCCGGGGCAGCGCATGGACGCCGCCGACGGGCGGTGGCGTCCGTGGTTCGACGGCGGGGCGCCAAGCCCTGTCGACCGGCGCCGCTACGTCCCGGCGAGGGCGCGCGCGAGCCACTCGCCGGTGCGGATCAGGGCAGCGTCCTCGCCGTGGCGGCCGACGAGCTGCAGGCCGATCGGCAGCCCCTCGCCCCGCGGCAGCGGCAGGGAGAGGGCGGGGTGGCCGGACAGGTTGTAGGGGTGGGTGTACCAGCCTTCCTCCTCCCCTTCGGGCGCGTCGATGGGCGGGTCTTCCTCCGGCGCCGTCCAGGGCGCGGTGACGGTGACGAGCGCGTCCACGTCGGCCAGAGCGCGGTCGACCGAGGCCCGGACCGCGTCCTGGCAGGCCCGCGCGGCGCGGATGTCGTCCTCCGTGACCGCCTCGCCACCCCGGAGCTGGCGCAGCGTGCCCTCGGCGTAGCGGACCTTGTCCCGCAGCGCAAAGCCGGCGTGGATCGCGGTGGCCTCGAAGGCGATGAGGTGCCCGCTCGCCACCTCCGAGCCGATGAGCGCCGGCGCCGTCGCCGCCTCGACGGCCACGCCGGCGCTGCGCAGGGCGTCGATCGCGCGGTGGAAGGCGTCGCGCACCTCCGGCCGGGCCGGGTCGCGCCCCCAGCCGGCGAGCACGCCCAGACGCGGCGGACGCTCCCGCGCCGGCGCACCCGGGTCGCCCGCCATCACCGTGAACGCGACGAGCAGGTCGGCGGCGCTGCGGGCGAGCGGGCCGACGTGGTCGAGGCTGTCGCTGAGCGGGAAGACCCCCTGCGTCGGCACCCGGCCGTAGGTCGGCTTGAGCCCCCACACGCCGCAGTAGGCGGCGGGGATGCGGATCGATCCGCCGGTGTCCGTGCCGACCGCGGCAGCGCCGATGCCGACCGCCACGCCGGCGGCCGCGCCGCTCGACGAGCCGCCGGAGGTCTTGCCCAGGTCATGCGGGTTGCGCACCGGGCCGTCGGCGGGGTTGACGATACCGTAGGCGAACTCGAGCAGGCGCGTCTTGGCGAACACGACCGCGCCCGCCGCCCGCAGCCGCGTGACGACAGCCGCGTCCGCCGCGGCGGGGGGCGGCGCCTCCAGCCATTGCGTGCCGCAGCGCGTGGGCACGCCGCCCAGGTCGACGATGTCCTTCACCGTGACGGGCACGCCTTCGAGCGGACGGGCGGCGCCGCGCCGGTAGCGCTCGAGCGACGCCTTCGCGTCGTCCTCCGCCCGTTCACGGTCGACATGGACGACGGCCCGCAGGTCCGCATGCGCCTCGATCCGGTCGAGCGCGCGGCCCAGGGCGGCGGCGGGCGTATCGTCGCCGCGGGCGAAGGCCGCGGTCAGGTCGGCGATGGTCTCCAGGGGCTGTGCATCCACGGCGGTCCCTCCCCCCGCCCGGGTTCGACCTTCGGGCAGGTGTTCCTGGCCCATCGGCCGGCGTGCGATGGCAGCCCTTGCGGGTAAGATGGGAGCGCGGAGGAGGTCGGTAGGCAGCGATGAACGACGACGACAAGAACCTGGTCAGGCACCTGGGCACGCGCTTCGGCACACGCCGGTTTACCGCCGACGAGGCGGCCGGCGGGGACGACGGATCCGGCGGGACGCCGCCTATCGCTCCCGGCGAGACGCATGCCTGGGCGACGGCGCTGGCGCGTCTGGTCGAGCGCGAGCTGGCCGTGGCCGAGCTGGAGGGGTTCCGCCTGACCGAGACGGTCCTGGCCGCCGCCGGCATCCTCAACATCTAGATCGACGGATCCGCCGGCATGCGCTGCCCGTCCGCGGGCGTAGCGTCGTGGGTGTCGGCGGGGAGGCGATGCGATGGGCGCGGTGCGACGCATCGGGGTGCTGACCAGCGGCGGGGACGCGCCCGGCATGAACGCGGCCGTGCGCGCGGTGGTGCGCATGGGCGCCTATGCCGGGATCGAGGCCGTGGGCGTCCGCCGCGGCTTCGACGGCCTGTTGCGGCGCGACTTCGTGCCGCTCGACCGGCGGGCGGTGGCGGACCTGATCCACCGGGGCGGCACGATCCTGGGAACGGCGCGCTGCGACCGCATGCGCACCGACGAGGGCCAGGCCCAGGCCGCACACGCCATCGCGCAAGCGGCCCTCGACGGCCTGGTCGTGATCGGCGGCGACGGCTCCTTGCATGGCGCCATCGCCCTGGAAGGGCTGGGCGTGCCGACGGTGGGCGTGCCGGGGACGATCGACAACGACCTGAACGGCACCGAATCGTCGATCGGCTTCGATACGGCCTGCAACACGGCGCTCGAGGCGATCGACCGCGTCCGCGACACGGCCACGGCCCACGACCGAACCTTCGTCGTCGAGGTGATGGGCCGCGAGTGTGGCCACCTGGCCCTGGCCTGCGCCATCGCGGGCGGCGCCGAGTGCGTCCTCGTGCCGGAGGTGCCCACCCGGCTCGAGGTGGTCTGCGAGCGCGTCCAGGAGGCCTACACGGTGGGCAAGCGCCACAGCATCGTGGTCGTCGCCGAGGGTGCCGCGCGCGGCTTCGACGTGGCGAGCGAGATCGGCGCCCGGACGGGCCTCGAGGCGCGCGTCACGGTGCTCGGCCATGTCCAGCGCGGCGGCACGCCCACCGCCCCCGACCGCCTGCTCGCCAGCTACCTGGGCGCGGCCGCGGTGACGGTGCTCGCCGAAGGCGGGCGGGGCGTGATGGTCGGGTGGCAGGCGGGGCGGGTGGTCCGAACCGGCTACGCCGAGGTCCTGGCCGCACCCAAGGCGCTCGACATGGAGCGCTTCGCCCTCGTCAGCCAGCTCGCCATCTGACTACGGCCGCGCCGCGACCGTCCACACCGCGCCCGGTGCCCACGGGCTCACCAGCACGGCGCCAGCCGGCAGGCACGCGACGTACCAGGGCGGCGCCCCGGTCGGCCCCGCCGTGGTCGCGACGGTCGCGCGCTCGGCGCCGCCCGGTGCCGGCCCGACCCAGACCAGCGCCGGCGCACCGTGCGTGCCCGGTGGCGTCTCGATCAGGATGCGTGCGCCCAGGGCGGCCAGGGGGTCGCCTTCGGGCCAGCGTGCGGCCGACCGGGCGCCGGTTGCCTCCCCGCGCGCGTCGACCGGCGCGGGCGCGCCCCAGGGCGGCAGCCCGCCCAGGGCGAGACCGTCGAAGGCCAGCCAGGCCGTGCGGTCCGTCGCCGCCTGCCAGCGGGGCGCGCCGCCGGCAAGGGGCCGGGCCTGGACCATGCCGCCGCCGCGCCACACGGCCGCCCAGACGAGCGTGGACCCGCCGACGGCGAACGAGGCCCCGACCGGCGCTCCCCCGAGCGGCACGGCGGCGTGCCACAGGGCGCGTCCCCCCACCGCCGCCAGCCCGGACAGGCGCACGGCCGCGCCGGCGACGTATCCGGCCACCACCGCGCCGCCGCCGACCGCCACCACCGCGCCGGCCGTCACCGCGTGCCAGCGCGTGGCGAGGCCCGCGCTCAGGTCCCACACCGGCGTGGGCGCGGCGCCCAGGCCGTCGAGCGCGGCGCCCCGGTCCGACACGGCAGCGGCCATGAGGAGCCCGCCATCCCCGTCCGGGAGCAGCTGCGGCGCCGCGCCCCCCGCCGGCCAGGGCAGGGTCACGCTCGCCTCGAGCGCGCCGGTGCCGGGCGAGCGGCGCTCCACCCGCACCCTGCCGGGACCGGCCCACACCGCCACGTCCAGCGCGCCGCCCACGGCGGTGACGTCGCTGGGATCGGCTGCGGGGCCGAGCGCACGCCGCCACAGCACCCTCCCGTCCAGGCGCACGGCGACCAGGGCGGCCACGTGCGGCTCCGGCCGGCGGGCGGTTTGCAGGTAGGCCAGGACGTCGGGCGAAAGCCAGACCGGCGCCGTGTCCACGCTGCGCTGCGCGTAGCCGGACGCATCCGGCTCGGAGCGCAACGCGCCGGTGGCGACCCGGCAGACCGCCTGCCCGGGTGGCAGCGCGGCCACCGGCCAGGCTGGCGCGCCGCCGGCCGCGGCCGGCGAGGCGGACCAGGCGAGGAGGGCGAGGGCGACGGTCGCAGCCATGCGAAGGTCCATGCGGGGGGGTTCGCGCCGGGCGGCGGCGCGCCCTCTGGCGGTGGCTGGCGCGCTGGCGGCACTCCTGGCGGCCGGCACGGCACCGGCCAGCCTGGCAGCCGCGCCCGCCGCGCCGGCCACGGTGCGTCCGCCGGGCACGCCCTGGACGCTCGTGAACGCACTCGCCTCGCCGCCTGCCGTCTCCTGGTCGGGCCCGCCGCTCGTCATCGTCGACAGCCCCGAGGACCTGACCGGCCCGCTCCTGCGAAGCGCACCGGGCGGCCTTCGTGCGTCCCACCTCCTGTACGCCGACGGCCCGCCGCGGCTGTCGGGCACGGTCTGGCTCCTGGTCTACGTCAAGAACGCCCTGGCCTCGACCGGCGTGCGCATCGTTCTGACCGTGGCGCCGCGCGGCGCGGCGCGGGTGCGTTACGCCCGTGGCGCCTCCGCCCACGTCGGCCCGAACGGCCTGGACGCCGGCGCCGGCGCGGCCGCCGCCATGTTCGCGCCGCGCGCCCTGGGATTCGGCCCCGCCCAGACGGTGGCTGCGGGCGGGCGGGTCCAGGTGGCGTGGACCGTGCCGCCCGGCCAGGTCCTGGCCGCCTGGTGGCCGGTCGACGTGACGACCTCGGCCGGTGCGCCGGCGCCCTTCGCCCTGGACGTGTGGGAGGCGCCGGCGGCGGGCGCCCTGCCCGCCGCGCCGCCGTCCGCCCTCCTGCCGGCGGGAACGAGCGGCGTCGTGCGAACGACCGTGCCGCACGCCTTCGGCCGCATCGACTGGACCGTGCCGGCCGCGGGCAGCTGGGCCCTCGACCTGGACAACGACGCGCCCACGCCCGCCGGCGGCCCCGGCGGCGACGTGTGCCCTCCCTGGGTGTGCGTGAGCGGCGAGGTGGCGCTGCCGCCGGGCAGTGCGCTGACCGCCGCGGCCGACCCGTTGCCGGGCGAGATCCAGGGCGGCGTCGACGCCGTGGACGCCCCGGGCCGGGCACCTGCGGCGGCGGTGGCGCGGACGGGCGGCGCGCTCTTGCGGACCGGCAACTACGGCGACTACGGCACGATCATGACGGTGCGCCTACGCGCCCCGGCAGGCCGCGTGGTGTACGCCGCCCTCGTGCCCGGGTTCGACCATGCCATCCCCTGGGCGGGCGACACCGCCGCCGGCGGTCGCACGGCCTACTGGCACCTGCCGCCCACCTCGCCGCCGCTCGGCACCGGCTATCTTGTCGCTTCCGGCGCCGCGGGCGCGGTCGTTCGCAGCACGGTGACGGCCGGCGCCTACGCCCCGTGGCGCCTCGTCGCCTGGACCGAGCCCGCCCGGCCGGGCTAGGACGCCGGAACCGCCTCTCCGGCCACCGGCAGCGGCATGGGCAGCGGTTCGGCGTAGATCGCCCGCACCGAGCCCAGGAGCGACGGCGCGGCCAGGACGATGGCCACGAACAGGCCACCGCTCAGGATCGGGATCGCGTGCAGCGGCACGAACGCGGTGAGCGCGCCGTACCCCCAGTTGCCGAGCGCCATCGCCCCGCCGGCCAGCATCAGGTACAGGCTCATCACCCGGCCGCGCATCGCCTCGTCGGTCGTCGCCCGCTGGATGCGCACCACGGCCACCGCCATGAACGTGGCCGTCGCGCCGCCGGCGAGGAACACGGCCGCCTCGAGGGGCAGGGCGCCGCGCACGATCCCCAGACCGGCCACGCCCACCCCGCTGAGGAGCGACAGCGCCCAGAGCAGGCGGCCCGGGTGCAGGCGCCGGCCGGCGCCCGCGACCAGGAGGGTGCCGACGATCGCCCCCACGCCGGCCGTCGTCATGAGGCCGCCGTACATCGCCATGCCGTCGATGCCGCCCGCCGTCGCCAGGCTCGGCAGGATGCCCATGTACGCCATCGTCAGCAGGCAGTGCAGCGCCACCACCACCAGGGTGGGAAGGAGCGCGGCGCTCGTCCGCACGTAGCGGATGCCGCCGGCCAACATCTCCAGCGGTCGGGGGCGCCCGACGAACGGCGCCGCCTCGGGCTCGTGGCGGGCCAGGGCGGTCGCCGCGACGAGGCCGAGGCCGAACAGCACCGCGACGACGGCCAGCGCGGCCGACCTGCCGAACAGGGCGAGCACCGGTGTCGCCAGCGCCGGCCCGAAGAACTCGGCCCCCTGCCGCGCCGTGCCCTGCAGGGCGACGGCCTCGAACAGTGCGGGCGCCGGTACCGTGCGCGGCAGCAGCGTGTTCTGGGCGGTCGACTGGACCGTCGTGCCGATGCCCAGGACGAACGACAGCGCCACCAGCCACGGCGCGGTGAGGCGGTGCTCGGCGAGGAGCATCGTCCCGGCCGCGGCCGCGACCAGCGAGACCCCGATGGCCAGGCCCAGGAGGCGGCTGCGCGGCATGCGGTCGGCAAGGACCCCGGAGGCGAGCGACAGCGCGATCGCCGGCATCTGCAAGGCGAACATCGTCAGGCCGACCCAGACGGCGCTGTGGGTGAGCAGGTAGGCGAGGTAGCTGGCCAGCATGGTGTACGCCCAGCGTGCGCCGTTGGCGCACACCATGGTGACCCACAGGAGGCGATAGGCGTCGCTGCCCAGCGCCCGGGGCGGGCGCAGGGCCGACGGGACGGCGAGTGGACGCATGGGGCACCTCCGGGGGACCGCCTGGATCCTAGACTACGCCGAGCTGGTCGAGGGCGAGGGCGGCGATGTGCCGTCCGATGGCAAGCGATGCCGTGGCCGCGGGCGAGGGCGCGTTCAGCACGTGCAGGGCGCCGGGCGAGGCGGCGATCTCGAAGTCGTCGATGAGGCGCCCGTCCGGCGACACGGCCTGGGCGCGCACGCCGCTGCCGCCGGCGGCCAGGTCCCCGTCCTGCAGCGCCGGCACCAGACGGCGCAGCGACTGGCCGAACAGGTGGCGGCTGCGCGACCGCCGGTACTCGTAGGCGGCGGTGCGCCAGAACCGTCGACCGAGGCGCCAGAAGCCGACGTAGCCAAGGGCGTCGGCCGCGTCGCGCACGTCGAGGCGGCCCCGCCGGTACCCCTCGCGCGCCGGCGCCCAGACGGCGTTCGGCCCGGCCTCGACGCCGCCGCCCACGGTGCGGGTGAGGTGTACGCCGAGAAACGGCAGGCGCGGGTCGGCGACCGGGTAGATCAGCCCCCGCACCAGCGCCGCGCCGGACGGCGTCAGGTGGTAGTACTCGCCCCGGAACGGCACGATGCGCAGACCCGGCGACGCCCCGAGGGCGCTCGCCACCCGGTCGGCATGCAGTCCGGCGCAGGTGACGACGAGGGACGCCGTGACCGGCCCGCGGTCGGTGTCGAGACGGGCGCCCGTCGCGTCGGCGCGACCGCCGCGCACCGGCGTACCCAGCCATACGTCGCCACCGGCGGCGCGGACCTCGCGGGCGAGGGACTCGGCCACCTGGCGGTAGTCGACGATGCCGGTCGTGGGCGAGTGCAGCGCCTCGATGCCGGCGGCGTTCGGCTCGATCGCGAGCAGGCCCGACCTGTCCACCCGACGCAGGCCCGGCACGCCGTTCTCCCGGCCGCGCCGCTCGAGCTCCGCCAGCGCCGGCAGTTCGGACCGGTCGACCGCGACGATCACCTTGCCCACCGGCTGGTACGGCAGTCCCCGGTCGGTGCAGTACCGGCGCATGCGCTCGGCCCCGTCGACGCACAGCCGGGCCTTGAGCGACCCCGGCCGGTAGTACAGGCCCGAGTGGACGACACCGCTGTTGTGGCCGGTCTGGTGGGCGGCGACGCGCGGTTCCTTCTCGACGACGACGAGGCGCAGGCGGGGGCGGGCCTCGAGCAGGGCGTGCGCAACGGCCAGGCCGACAATGCCGCCGCCGACCACCGCCACGTCGAGCGCGCGCGCCGGCGCGGTCACGGGCCGGCCGCCTCGCCGGCCGGCGTCGGCGGGCCGGCCGATGCGGTCATCCGCCGGCTGAGCACGGCCACCGGCACCGCGGTCACGAGCGCCGCGGCGGCGAACCCGGTCGACCAGTGGAAGGCGACGCGCACGGCGTGCTCCAGGGCGTGGGCAGCCGCGGGCGAGGCCGCACCGCCCAGGCCGACGAAGATGCGCATGGCGAGGTCGCCGGGCAGGCTCGACGCGGCGAACGCCAGGGCCAGGGTCAGGGACAGACTGAAGCCGATGTTGCGAAAGGTCGCGAACATGCCCGAGGCCGCGCCGAGCCGGTGCCGGGGCGCGGTTTTCATGACGAAGCTGAACAGCGAAGGCCAGTACAGACCGGTCGAGACGGCGATCAGCGCCAGCGGCAGGATGAGCGGCCAGATCGCCAGATGGTCGGGCAGGCGTCCGAGAAAGAAGATGCCCACGGTCACGCCGAGGACCCCTGCGAGAAGCGGCGGCCCGGTGCCCACGCGATCGGCGAGACGGCCGCCCAGGGGGGCCGAGACGAGCTGCGGCGCCGCCATGGCGATGAGCAGGATGCCCGTGGCGAGCGGCGTCAGGCGCAGGCCGCCCTGCAGGTAGAACGTGAGCAGGAACGTGATGCCGAAGTAGCCGATGCTGGCCAGCGTGACGACCCCCTGGGAGGCGGCGAAGGCGGCCACCCGGAACAGGCGCAGGTCGAACAGCGGGTCGGGCGCGCGCAGTTCCCAGATGACGAACCAGACGGCCGCGACCGCCGCCAGGGCGAGCAGGCCGAGGCTGCGGGGCGAGGTCCAGCCCCACGCGGTGGCTTCGGACAGGACCAGCAGGAGCGCCGTGAGGGCGACCGTGAACGACGCCACGCCGATCGGGTCGATCGCCGCGCGGCCCCCCGTCGGCTGCGAACGGGGCAGGGCCTGACGGCCGATGAGCGCGGCAGCGAGCGCGAACGGCACGACGACGTAGAAGATCGAGCGCCAGCCGAGCGCGCTCACGAGCACGCCGCCGGCCACCGGACCGACGACGGCGCCGAACACCCAGGCGAGCGAGTTCAGGCCCAGGGCCATACCCAGCTGCGAGGGCGGAAACGCCTCGGTGATGAGGGGCACGCCGAGGGCGCCGATAAGCGCCCCGCCCACCCCCTGTACGCAGCGGAACGCGATCAGGGCGCCGCCGGTCGGGGCGGCGCCGCACAGGGCCGATCCGAGCGCGAACAGGACGAACCCGCCGAGGAACAGGCGGCGTCGACCGATGACGTCGGACAGGCGCCCGACCGGCAGCACCAGGACCGTGCTCACGAGCATGTAGGCGGTAATCGTCCACAGCATCGACACGATGCTCGTGTGCAGGCCACGCAGGATCGTCGGCAGGGCAACCACGACGATCGTCGCGTCGAGGTTGGCGACGAACGCGCCGAACGTGGTCACGCCGAGAACGAGCCACTTGCTTGTCGCAGGCTGGGCCGCGGCTGCCTCCCCCTTCTCGCCGTCCCGCGGCGCAACGCCGGCCGGCGCCCGGACCGACGCCGGGTCGCAGCCATCAGCATACTCCGGGCGCCGCCCGGGCGGCGGTCAGTCGGCCCGGTCCGACAGGCGCACCCGGCCGATCGCCCGCCCGCCGTCGACGACCACGTCGATCTGCGTGCCAAACGGCGCCGACAGGGCGGCAAGGCCGGCAAGGATCTCCCGGCCCTCGTCGCTCCCGGCCAGGCGGGGCACGCCGCGCTCGGGACGGGGACGGTCGAGCCCCAGTTCGATCGGGTGCAGCTCCAGGGAGGCCAGGCGACCGCCCTCGTAGCGCATGACCGGCAGGACGCTCTGCCAGAACCGCCGGTCCTTGTGGAAGCCGGTGGGCCCCCCTTCCGGCGTGCCCGCCCACGCGTCGTGCACATCCGACGGCACGGCGTCGGCTCCGAGCTGGTGCTGGGCGTACATCTCCGACGGGTACGGTCCGACCGTCTCCAGCATGAAGAAGAAGTTGCCGAGCGAGTAGAAGATCGGCCGCCCCTTGTAGATCTCGATCCCGCGCAGCATGTGCGGCCCGTGGCCGATGAACATGTCCGCGCCGTCGTCGATGAAGCGGTGCACGGCCTCGACGATGAAGTCGGCCGGCGTGTCCGAGTTCGAGTCGGTGCGTTCGCCCTCGTGGCAGTGCATGCCGACGATGACGGTCGCGGCCTGGCGGCGGGCGTCGCCGATGCGCCGCCCGATCGCGGACAGGTCGTCGGCGTTGGCGGTGGTGCGCACGCGCGCCGCCTCGCCCTCCTTGAACGCGTGGTCGAGGAACTTGTACGCGTCCGGGTCGCGCTCGGTGCGGATGCCGAACGCCCGGTGGCGCCGCACGACGGCCGCCGTGCCGAGGGCCTCGTCCATGGCCTTCAGCGCAGCCAGCTGCTCGGCCGTCACCTCGAACGTCGTGTCGTGGCGCAGCACGCTGATGCCGGGACGCCCGTCCATGTCCGGACGGGCGTCGGCGGCCTGGGCGCTTGCCATGTACGTCGACGCGCAGGCGAGCACCGCCGCCCGGCCGGCCGGGGTGTCGAGGTAGCCGGGGGCGCGCGCCGCACCCATGTTCCGGCCGGCGCCGGCAAAGCACATCTGCCGTTCGGTCAGTCCCTCGAGCGTGTCGAGGAGGCCGTGGAAGGTGTAGTCGACGGCATGGTTGTTGGCGAAGCCGTACAGGTTCAGGCCGAGTTCGCGCAGCTCGTCGAGGACGAACGCCGGCGCACCCAGGTGCATGCCGCCGTACTCCGAGAACGGGATCCACGGCGATCTGGGCGTCGTGATCTCGAGGTTGGCGAAGGCGGCGTCGGCGCCCCGGATCAGCGTGACGAGATCGGCAAAGTCCCGGTCGGCCAGGTGCGATACCCGGCGGGAGATGATGCAGTCGCCTACCGCGGTCACGACCAAAGGCTCGTCCTCCCTGCCCGCCGTGCATGGACGGCTGGGTGGACGAGCCTTCGCCGTGGGACGCGGCCCCCCTGCCAATCGTCCGACGATTGAACGGGACGTGCCGCTAGGCGCCCCGGTGCACGGATCGTTCGGCGGTCGCTAGGACCACTCGCCCTGGACCGGAAGGGCCGGGGCGTCCGATCCGGCAAGCTTCTTGGCGAGCGGCACCGCGCGCTCCCGGACAAGCTCGCGCAGGCGATCGAACTGGGCCTGGCAGGCCTGCGACAAGTGGGCGAACACGGCCCGGTCCTGCGCGGTCGGCGCCGCATCGCCCCAGCCGAGGTGGTTGAGGAGCGACGCAAGCTTGACGTTCAGCTGGAGGGGGAAGTTGAGGAGGTCCTTGGGGCTCTTGGCGTTCACCTGGACGAGGCGCTCCTCGACCGCGCGCAGGTCGGCGGCGAGGCCGTCGATCTCCGCCACGAGCGCCGACGTCGGGCCGAGGCGCTCCTTCCAGGCGGCAAGCTCCCCGTTCAGCGAGCGCACCTGGCCGATCGCCCGGTTGACCTCCTCGAGCCGGGCGGATACCTCGCGCTGGAAGGCGAACTGGGCGCGCAGGTCGTCGTCCGTGGCCGTGCCGCGGGGGTCGCCCGACACCTCGAACGTCGCCTCGCTGCGCTCGCCCAGGGCCTCGAGCACGGCGGTGTAGCGGCCCGGAGGGGCGAGCGGGCCTTTGGGATCGCCACCCCGGTAGACCACCCCGGGGAGCAGCACCGGGTCGGGGTAGCGCAGGTTCCAGACGACACGGTGGCTGCCCTCGCCGGTCGGGAGCTTGTCGGCCTCCTTGTCGGCCCCGGGCTCGAACACCTTGACGACCTCGCCGGCCGCGTCGGTGATGGTGAGCCTCGCCCCCTCACCGGCCTGCGTGGCCAGCAGGTAGGTGAGCACCGCGCCGTCGGGCGGATTCTCCCCCGCGTTGACGAAGCGCGCCCGGTCGCCCTCCCGGACCCAGTGCAGGACCTCGCCGTCGGTCTGGACGTACCCGTAGGCACCGCCGCGATCGGCGTAGCCCCAGTCGGTGCGGTAGCGGTGCACCTTGGCCGGCGCGAGGAGCGACGTCCCGCCGCCCTGCCGGGCGATCCGGCGGAGCAGGCTCAGGTCGTCGAGCAGCCAGAAGCCGCGACCGTGCCCGGCCGCGACGAGGTCGTCGCCATGCACGGCGAGGTCGTGCACAGGCGCCAGCGGCAGCCCTGCGCCGAGCGGCTGCCAGTGGCCGCCGTCGTCGAACGAGACGTAGACGCCCCGGTCGGTGGCCAGGTAGAGAAGGCCCTTCACGTCCGGGTCGGCGCGCAGCGACCGGGTCGAGTCCTCCGGACCGAGCCCGGTCGTGATCGCGGTCCAGGTCCGGCCTCCGTCCGCGGTGCGGTAGACGTACGGCGCGGGGTCGTCGAGCTTGTACCGGTTGGCCACGAGGTACGCCCCCTGGGCGTCGTGGGGCGAGGCCTCGAGGATGCTCACGAGCGACCACTCGGGCAGGTCCTTGGGCGTGACGTTGCTCCACGAGGCGCCCGCGTCGTCGGAGCGGTGGACGAGGCCGTCGTCCGATCCGGCCCACAGCACGCCCGCGCGCACCGGCGACTCGACCAGGGCGAACACCGTCGCGTAGGTCTCGGCCCCCGTGTTGTCCTTGGTCACCGGTCCGCCCGATGCCTCCAGCATGGACGGCTCGGCGCGGGTGAGGTCGGGGCTCACCACCTCCCAGCTCGCGCCCTCGTCGCGCGACCGGAAGACGACGTTCGCACCGCAGTACACGGTGTGCGGGTCGTGGGGCGAGATGACGACCGGGAAGGTCCACTGGAAGCGGTACTTGAGTTGGCCCGCGCCGTAGCCCGAGACCTCCTCGGGCCAGGGCGTGATGACGCTCTTCTGGCCGCTCTTGTGGTCGTAGCGGGTGAGCGTCGAGCCGTTCGAGCCGGCGTACACGATGTCCGGGTTGTCCGGCCGCACCGCGATGTAGCCGCTCTCGCCGCCGCCGACCCGGTAGGTCTCGGCGTTGGGAATGGCCGGCAGGTTGCTCCGGCTGGGCACCGACAGGGTGGAGTTGTCCTGCTGGGCACCGTAGACCCGGTAGGGCACGCGCGTGTCGGTGGTGACGTGGTAGAACTGCGCCGTCGGCTGGTTCATGCAGCTCGACCAGGTCCGCCCGCCGTCGAAGGAGACGCACGCGCCGCCGTCGTGGCCGTTGATCAGGCGATTCGGATCGTTCGCGTCGACCCACAGGTCGTGGTGGTCGGGGTGCGGTCCAGGGAGCTCGGTGAAGGTGCGCCCGCCGTCAATCGACCGCCACAGCTTGAAGTTGGTCGCGTAGACGGTGTCCGGGTCGGCCGCGTCCGCGGTCAGGTGGTTGAAGTACCACGGCCGCTGACGCAGGTCCGCGTTGTCGGTCACGCGCGTCCAGCTGTCGCCGAAGTCGTCCGAACGGTAGATCCCGCCGGTGTGGGACTCGACGGTGGCGTAGATCCGGCCGGCGCGCGCCGCATGGCTGACGCCGATGCGCCCCAGGACACCGTCGGGAAGGCCGTTCGCGAGCGGCTCCCAGGTGGTTCCCCCGTCCTGCGAGCGGTACAGGCCGCTCCCCGGTCCGCCGCTCACGAGGCTGTACGGCGTGCGCCTGGCCTGCCAGAACGCGGCGTAGAGGAGGCGGGGGTTGGTCGGGTCGATCGTGAGGCTGACCGCGCCGCTGTCGGCGTCCTTGTACAGCACCTTCTCCCAGTGCCGGCCGCCGTCCGTCGTACGGAACACGCCGCGGTCCTCGTTCGGCCCGAAGGCGTGGCCGAGCGCCGCCACCCAGGCGGTGTCCGGGTCGGTCGGATGGACCACCACCCGGCCGATGTGGCGCGTGTCCGCGAGGCCCAGGTGCGCCCACGTCCGGCCGCCGTCGTTCGAGCGGTAGACCCCGTCGCCACCGTACACGTTCGAGCGGATGCAGGCCTCGCCCATGCCGGCGTACACCACGTTCGGGTCGGACGGCGCGATCGCAAGCGCGCCGACGGCCGCGGACCGGAAGAAGCCGTCGCTGACATTGGCCCACGAGTTGCCGCCGTCGACCGTCTTCCACACGCCACCGGCGCACGCGCCGAAGAAGAACACGTTGCGCTCGGTCGGATGGCCGACGACCGACGTCACCCTGCCGGCCCGGAAGGGGCCGATCATCCTCCAGCGAAGCCCATCCAGCACGTCGAGACCTCCCCGTGACTGTCTTGGGTCACGGAGTTCTCGCACCGCCGGCCACGGTCCTGGGTGTGGCCGCATCCTTTCGCGGAGGTGGGACCGATGGCCGACGAGGCGGTCCGGGCGTACGTCGAGGGGCACCGCCAGGCGTTCGTGGATCGGCTGGCGACCGCCGTCGCCCAGCCCAGCATCAGCGCGCGCAACCTGGGCGTGCGCGAGATGGCGCAGCTGCTCCTGGGGTGGCTGGCCGAGGCCGGCTTCGAGGCGCGCACGTACGAGACCCCCGGGCAACCGGTGATCGTCGCCCAGGCCGGCCCCGCCCGCGGCACGGCGCCGCGGGTGCTCATCTACGGCCACTACGACGTGCAGCCGCCCGAACCGCTCGACCTGTGGCACAGCCCCCCGTTCGAACCGACGATCCGGGACGGCAAGATGTACGGCCGCGGCACCGGCGACAACAAGGGGCAGCACCTGGCCCATATCCTGGGCGTCCAGGCGTGGTGCGCGGTGCGCGGCGACCTGCCGATCGGCGTGACCCTCGTCCTCGAGGGCGAGGAGGAGTCGTCGTCGCCGCACCTCGACGCGTTCGTGCGCGACCATCGCGACCTTCTGGCGTGCGATCTCGCGGTCACGTCGGACGGCCCGATGGCGCCGGGCGACGTGCCGGTGATCACGCTCGGCGTGCGCGGCATCCTAAGCTTCGAGCTTCGCACCGAGGGCGCGCGCTTTGACAACCATTCCGGCAACAAGGGCAACGCCGTCCCCGACCCCACCTGGCGCCTGATCGAGGTCCTGTCGGCGCTACGCGGCCCCGACGGCCGGGTCCGCCTGCCCGGGTTCTACGACAAGGTGCGGCCGGTCGGCGACGTCGAGAGGCGCTGCCTCGAGGCGCTGCCGTTCGACCCGCCTTCGGTCGCACACACGCTGGGCCTGGACGAGGCCGTCGTGGCGGGCTGGGACCCGATCGCCTTCCACCGCCGGCTGACGCTCGAGCCCACGTTCTCGGTCAACTCGATCGGCAGCGGCCAGATCGAGCAGAAGAAGACAATCATCCCGGCCTTCGCCCGCGCCCGGTGCGACATGCGCATGGCGGCCGACCAGGACCCCGAGGAGATCCAGGACGCCCTGCAGGGCTTTCTCGCCGAGCGGTTCCCCGACGTGCGGTACATCCCGCACGGCTTCATGCACCCGTCCCGCACGCGCCTCGACCATCCCGCCGTCGACGCCGTGCGCCGCGCCCTGCGCGACGTGCACGGGGTCGAGCCGCTCGTCCAGCCGGCCCTCGGCGGCAGCCTGCCGGACTACGTGTGGACGCGAACCCTGGGCGTGCCGTCGCTGATCGTTCCGTACGCCAACTCGGACGAGGCCAACCACGCGCCCGACGAGAACATGCGCATCGACCTGTTCCTGCGCGGCATCGAGGCGACCGCGGCCATGCTCGGCGAACTGTCGGCCGCCCTGCCCGCCGCCGGGTAGGCCGGGGCCGTACCGGGATGCCCCCTTGCGCTCGCCGGTGAACCGGGTATCCGCCCGGGGTCGGCGGGGTCCAGGCGAACCGCCTGACCGTGCACGCCGAACGTGTCGGCAGGCAGGCACCTCAAGGGGGGCCTACTGAGTTCACGCTGCCCGAGGTGGAGGCGATCGTGGACGAGGCGGGCCGGGTCGGCCGCAAGGTCGCCGCCCCATGCCCAGGGCCCGTACCGGGATCCCCCTTGCGCTCGCCGGGCGGCGTCGCCTCGATCGAGCACGGCGACTACCTGACGTAGGAGCTGGCCGACCGCATGGCCCGGAACCGGGTCTACCTGGTGCCGACCCTGACGATCGGCAGCGCGGTGGCCGAAGACGGCCGCCGGGAGAAGCTGCCCGCCTACGGCGTGCGAAAGTCGCTCGCCGGTGGAACGCCAGCTCGGGAGCCTCCGGTTGGCGGTCGACCGGGGCGTCCCGGTCGCGCTCGGCACCGACGTCTCGTCGGGCGAGGTGACGCCGCCCGGCCGGAATGAACGGACACGAGTTCACGCGCATGGTGCGGTTCGGCATGCCCGCGTGGGAGGCGATCCGGGCGGGCACCGTCGGCGCCGCCGACCTTCTCGGGCGGGACGACGTGGGGCGGATCGCGCCGGGCGCGGTTGCCGACATGGTCGCGGTGGCGGACGACCCGCTCGCCCACCCGGACACGCTCGAGCGGCCCGCGTTCGTGGCCAAGGGCGGTCGCGTCGCCGTGGGAGGCGTGGGCTAGGACCGGTCCGAACGCGCCCTCGGCCCCGCCCCGCTCAGTCCCACCAGGCCGGCGCGAGCGGCAGGAAGGCCAGGCTGGCGGGGTCGTGCCCGGGCACCACCCGCGCGCCGCCCGACCGCAGCGCGCGCAGGCGCTCGAGCGAGGCGACCGCCCCGGCGAGGTCGCTTGTGCCGCCGGGCGGGATGGCCCGGGCGAGGTTCTCCTCCAGGTCGGCCGCGTCGCCCGCGAGCACGACCGGCCCCGCGCGGGCCAGTTCGAACGCCACCGACTGGTGGCCGGGTGTGTGCCCGTGCGTTGCCAGGAGGCGCACACCCGGGATCGGCTCGGCGTCGCCGTCCACCGCCCGAAGGTCGGCGCCGGCCCGGACGGCGGCGACGAAGCCGGGGTCGCCTTCGCCCGCTTCGAGGGCCGCCAGTTCAGCGCGCTGCAGGTAGACCGGCACCCGGGGCAGGTGGCGCACGCCGCCGACGTGGTCCCAGTGCGTGTGGGTGAGAACGATCGCGGCCACGTCCGCCGGCTCGCAGCCCAGGCAGGCGAGCCCGGCCGCCAGGCCGTCGCCGGGCCGCACGACGGGCGGCGGACCGTCACCGAGCATGGACCGGCGGGCGGGGTCGGTGAGGGCATCCGGGTCGAGGCCGGTGTCGACGAGGACCAGCCCGGCATCCGTGTCCAGGACCCAGACGAGAATCGGCTCTTCGACCAAGACGCCCACATCCACGCCGCGGGTCGATACCCGCCCCTTGTCCCACGCCTGCGAGGCGCAGCGCAGGACGCTCAGCCGCCGGACCAGGTCCACCGCCCCCTCGACGATATGTTGACCGATGTGCTATGTTATCCATAGCGATTTCACTGGAGGTGATCGAATGCCCGCCGTTCGTCCCCCGGATGTGATGATCCTGCCCCGCGTCGTGGCCCCGCCGCAGGGTGCGGCGCAGGATCGGCCGGTCCTGTCGGTGACCGATGCGTATAGCGGCCACGAGGGCGCCGGGTTCCCCATCCATCGGCCGTTCCCCGCCCAGGGCCTGAGCATGCGCGCCACCGACCCGTTCCTGCTCCTCGACCAGATGGGTCACGTCGAGTATCTGCCCGGCGAGGCCAGGGGCGCGCCGTGGCATCCGCACCGCGGGTTCGAGACGGTGACGTACGTGATGGACGGCACGATGGTCCACCACGACTCGAACGGCGGCGGCGGCACCATCTCCGAGGGCGGTACCCAGTGGATGACGGCGGGCGCGGGCATCCTCCACGACGAGATGCCGACCGACGAGATGATCCGCCATGGCGGCGTGATGCACGGCGTGCAGCTGTGGGTCAACCTGCCCAGCCGCCTGAAGCGGACGCCCCCGCGCTACCAGGCGATCGAGGGGGCGGACCTCACCCTGCTCACGTCCGACGACGGGGCCGCCGTCATCCGCCTCATCGCCGGGCAGCTCGGCGGGCACAAGGGGCCGGGCGAGACCTGGACGCCGATCGACTACGCACACGTCACCCTGCCGGCCGGCGCCCGCCTGCGGTTGCCGTGGCGGCCGGACTTCAGCGCCATGGTCTATGTCCTGGCCGGACAGGGCACGGTGGGCGCCGAGGAGAGGCCGATCCACGCCCACCAGCTGGCCCGCCTGGGCCACGGCGACACGCTCACCGTCCGGGCAGCCGACCGCCAGGAGGGCCCGTCGGACACGCTCGAGGTCCTGCTCCTCGGCGGCCTGCCGATCGGCGAGCCGGTCTACCACTACGGGCCGTTCGTCATGAACACCTACGAGGAGATCGTCCAGGCCGTGGACGACTACCAGCACGGCCGCATGGGCCAGATCCCGGCGAGCGTGCTGGCGCGCCAGGCGCAGCCGGACGGACCGCCGGCAAGCGGCGACCGCTGACGCGCGCGTGCGGCGCCCCGGCCGTCGGCTGGACGGGCCGGCCCCGTCCCGTACACTGACGGCATGAGCATCGAGCGGCCCCCGAGCGGGGCGCGACGCCCGGACAACGGACTCCTCGTCTACCTGGGCGGCGCGCACTTCATCAACGACATGGTCACGGGCACCGTGCCCGGCCTGCTTCCGCTTCTGGAAGCCGCCTTCCACATGAGCTACGCCGGCCTGGGCCTGCTCGTCACCTTGCAGAACGTGACGTCATCCATCGTCCAGCCGGTGTTCGGCGCGGTGAGCGACCACCGGGCTGTCTCATGGCTCCTGCCGCTCGGTCCGATCCTGGCCGCAGCCGGTCTGTTCACCCTGGGCCGGGTGCCGTCGGTGGCCTTCCTGTACCTCGCCGTCGCCCTCGCCGGTCTGGGCTCGGCGGCGTTCCATCCGGAGGGCTCGCGCGCGGCGCACACCGCGGGGGGCGACCGCAAGGGGTTCGCCCAGGCCATGTTCCAGGTGGGCGGCAACCTCGGATTCGCCTGCGGCCCCCTGCTCGTACCCCTCTTTCTCAGCCGCACGGGCCTTGCGGGCACGGTCTGGCTGCTCATCCCCGGGTCGGCCATGTGCCTCCTGGGCATCTGGCTCCAGCCGCGCCTGCGAGCCAGCCGCGCGGCGGCCGGGACGGCGGGGCGCCCCCGCCCGGCGGCGGCCGCGACCGCGCCTGCGGGTCGCACCGTCGCCGCGGCCGTTCCCCTGGTCGCGCTCCTGGCCGTGATCGCCCTGCGTTCGTTCGTGCAGCTCGGTCTTGCCAGTTTCATCCCGCTGGAGTTCGTCCACGTCCGCCACGCCTCTGCCGCCCTGGGCGAGACGATGTCGTTCATCTTCCTCGCAGCCGGCGGCGTGGGCACGTTCGTGGGCGGACTGCTCTCCGACCGCGTAGGGTCGATCTTCATCGTGCGCCTGTCGATGGCGGTCGCCGTGCCGCTCATGTTCTTCCTGTCCGACCTCGGCGGCGCGTGGTTCGTGGCCGACCTCATCGTGCTCGGGTTCGTCGTGCTCTCGACGTTCGCCGTGACGGTGACCCTGGGCCAGGCCTACATGCCCGGCGCGGTCGGGGTCTCGTCCGGCCTCACGATCGGCCTGTCCGTCGGTGCCGGCGGTGTCGGTACCGTGCTCCTGGGCGCTCTGGCGGACGGCGTCGGCATCGTCACGATGCTGCGGCTGCTGTTCCTCCTGCCCGTGGCCGCGTTCGCCCTGTCGCTCCTCCTCACCCGGCCGCCGGCGGCGCCGGTCTCCGCCCTGCCCGCCTAGCGGTCGAGTTCGAGGACGAGGCGGACCATGTCGCGCAGGCGCATGCCGTTCTCGACGATCGGCTGGGGGTAGTGGCGGACGAAGAAGTCGGGTTCGACGCCGACGATGCGAAAGCCGCAGCTCTGGTACAGGCCGAGCTGCGCCACGCCGGTCGAGCCGGTGCCCAGGTCGAGCGTGCGACAGCCGCGGCGCCGGGCGTGGGCGATGGCGTGCATCACGAGGGCGCGGCCGATGCCGCGCCCCTGCATGTCCTCGGCCACGGCCACGTTCACGAGCTCCATGGTCTTCGGACGCGTGTCGATGAGGACGTACTCGCCCACGATGCGTCCGGCCAGTTCGGCCACGGCGGCGTAGCCGCGGCCGGCGTAGCTTTGCACCATTTCCTCGGACTCGTCGGCGAGGAGCAGGAGCTCGCGCGGCGGCGGGGCGCCGGGGGCGAGCTCGCGGATCGCGAGCCCCTCCATGGCTAGCCGGCGACCGGGCTCGACGTCGCCCCCGCCGTGCGCGCCACGCCGTCGTGCACCGCCGCCTCCCGCACCGCCGCGGCGACGCGCTCGACGACCTCGGTCTGGAACACCGACGGGATGATGTACTCGTCGGACAGCTCGCTGTCGGTGACGACGTTGGCAAGCGCTTCGGCCGCCGCCACGTTCATCGCATCGGTGATCGCCCGCGCCCGGCTGTCGAGGGCGCCGCGGAACACGCCGGGGAAGGCGAGCGCGTTGTTCACCTGGTTGGGGAAGTCGCTTCGCCCGGTGGCGATCACCGCCGCCACGCCGCGCGCCTCGTCGGGCATGATCTCCGGCACGGGGTTGGCCAGGCCGAACACGATCGGGTCCTTGGCCATCGCCTGGACGTCGGCCCGGTGGACGATGCCCGGACCGGACACGCCGATGAACGCGTCGGCGCCGCGCAGGGCCTCGCCGACCGTGCCGGCGATCCCGTCGCGGTTGGTGTGGTCGGCCAGCCACCGCTTGGCCGCGTGGAGGTCCGAACGGCCCCGGTGGATGGCACCCGCCCGGTCGCAGACGACGACGTCGCCGGCGCCGGCGGCGAGAAGGATCTTCGCCACGGCGACCCCCGCCGCGCCCGCGCCGGCGACAACGATCCGCACCGCGCCGAGATCCTTGCCGACCACCTTGAGGGCGTTGCGCAGGGCGGCCAGCACGACGATCGCCGTGCCGTGCTGGTCGTCGTGGAACACCGGGATGTCCAGCCGGTCGCGCAGCCGCTCCTCGATCTCGAAGCAGGCCGGGGCGGCGATGTCCTCGAGGTTGATGCCGCCGAACTGGGGGGCGATGGCGGCGGTGGCGGCGACGATCTCGTCCACCGAGTGCACGTCGAGGCAGATCGGGAAGGCGTCCACGTCGGCGAACCGCTTGAACAGCATCGCCTTGCCCTCCATCACCGGCAGGGCGGCCTTGGGCCCGAGGTTGCCAAGGCCGAGGATGGCGCTACCGTCGGTCACGATGGCGACGGTGTTGCGTTTCATCGTCAGGTTGTAGGCCACCTCGGGATCGCGCGCGATCGCCTCGCACACCCGCGCGACACCGGGCGTGTACACGGTGGAAAGGTCCTCGCGGTTGCGCACCTCGCGCTTCAGGGCGATGCCGATCTTGCCGCCCAGGTGGGCCAGGAAGACGTGGTCGGAGACCGCCACGACGTGCGCGCCGGGCACGGCGTCGATCGCCTGGCGCAAGGCCTCCAGGCGGTCGGCGTGCGGCACCGTGAGGGTGATGTCGCGCACCGACCGGGCCTCGCCCGCCTTGCCGGCGTCGAGCGCCACCACGTCGCCGCCGAACTCGCCGATGCGGGCCAGCACCGCCATGAGGGGCGAGTGCGCCGGGTCGATCTCAAGCCGGATGATGACCTGGGGACCATCCATCCCAAAACCCTCCTTCGCAGCCGCCGGGCGTCCACGGGCACCACGGTCGCGTGTGCCATTCTCCAGGCGCCGGGGGAAAGCCTCCGGCCGGGAACCATGGGCGATCGACCCAAACCGCATGCGGTGCGCGAATCACGTGGCAGAGGGCATGCCGCCCGGTGGCGCTGCCCACGGCAAGCGCACCGTCGTGCGCAAATATATATCGCGCGCTCCGGCATTCCGGATTGCCGCCATCGGTCCCTCGGCCGCTCCGGTCGGGGAAGGGGTCGCGGACGACCCCGGGCATCCTGATGCCCGAGGCGCCTGGGCGACACTCCCGCCTCGCACCCGCGGGCCGACGGGCCGGCGACGGTGTCTACATCAGGAGGAGGCGATCCGATGCGCACGCGAACGGCGGCCGTCGCGCTCATCGCCACGGCCGCGCTCATGGTCGGACCGGCGGCCGTCGCCGTGGCCGGCACGACCAGCCTGCCGGCCGTATCGGCCCAAGACCTTGGCATGCCGATGGTGCAACGCCTCGACCTGGGCGGGGTGATGGTGATGGTGCCGCCGGGCGAGCTTGCGCCCCTGGCCGCCCTGCCGGGCCCGGTCCTGGGCGGCGCGAACCCGCCCACGGCCAAGCCGACGCCGGGGCCGCGGGCGGCCGGCGGGTCGGCGCCGCGGCCCTCGCCCGGCCCCCGCCTGCCCGACGTGCTGCCGGGCGGCTCGCCCCCACCCCGGACCGGGCTTGGCGGACCGCTCGACAGGGGGGCGCCCCTCGTCGCCGGGGTGCCCGTCCTGTACACCGTGTTGAGCGGTCCGACGGCACAACTGGCCGCGATCGACCCGGCGAACGGCGAGGCGTACGGGTCGCCGGTCGCGCTGCCCGGAATCCAGGGCTCGTGGTCGCTCGTCCAGGGCAAGGATGGCGACATCTACATCGGCGGCTACGAAGGCGGCGACCTGTATCGCTACGACCCGGCCACCGGCGTCGCCACCAACCTGGGAAACCCGACCGGCGACAGCTACATCTTCAGCCTGTCCGTCGACCCCGTGACCGGCCTCATCTGGGCCGGCACGTGGCCGGGCGGCAAGATCTACAGCTACGACCCGGCCACGGGGGCGTTCTCCGCGCCGGTGGCCGTCGCCGCGGGCGAGACCTATGCCCGCAGCGTGGCCGCGTACGACGGGCACGTCTACGTCGGCCTGGGCGACCGGACCGCGGAGCTCGTGGACTACGACGCCCGCACCGGGCAGGTGACCCAGATGCCGCTGCCCGCCCGCAACCAGGGTGCGGCAGGCACCGTCGGCACGGTCCAGGTGGTGGCGCCCGGCCGGCTCTACGCCCAGTTCCTCGGCGGCCTCCTGTACTCGATTCCGGACGACCACCTGGTCTCGACCTTCGGCGAGCCCTCGGGCAGCGGCGTGTCGCTGGAGTCGCTCGGGCCGACGCTCTTCTTCACCCAGCGCGACGCGACCCCGGGCACGCCGCAGTATGGCGAGGGCTGGATCCAGACGTACAACATGCTGACCAACCGCGAGGGCGTGTACACCAGCGCCACGGCGTCCTACGCCCCCTACCTGTGGGGCGACCAGCCGCACGAGACGTGGCTTGTCGACCTCCACGACCCGAGCTATCCCGGCATCTCGCTGGTGACGCTCGACGCGCGGGCGCACCTGACGATCTTCGATCTGGCCGACGGGGCGTTCGCCTACTTCACCCTGACCAACCTGCCCGGCCAGCCCGAGACCATCGAGACGCTCGGACCCGGCGCCGCCGGCACGTCGGACCTGATGGGCTCGGGCTACCTTCAGGGGGACACGTTCACGTACGACCCCACCACCGGAACGTCGACGGAGCACGAGGGTCCGGGGCAGGCGGAATCGATCGCCGGCACGGGCGGCGATGTCTTCCTGGGGACCTACCCCGGCGGCAAGATCTGGCGCTACGACCCGTCGCAGCCCTGGGCGTTCGGCCCCTCCCCGCTCCTGCAGCGCAATCCGTCCCCGGTCACCACACTGGGGCACAACCAGATCCGGCCGTTCGTTCTGGCGCCCGACAGCGAGGGCAACCTTGTCGTGGGATCGGTGCCGAGCTACGGCAACTTCGGCGGCCTGCTCGAGACGATCGACCCCTCGTCCGGCGCCACGACCGCGCTGTTTCCGCTGCCCGCACCGATGACCGCGCAGTCGCCCACGGCTGCGGCCGCCGTCGGGCCCGGCGGCGTCGAGGTCGGCACGACCGTGAGCAGCGGCTCGGTCGGCACGCCGCCCGACCCGCCGTCCCTCGATCCCGGCCTGTTCACCTACGACCCGACCAGCGCGACCGTGCCCGCGGGCTCGGTCCTGACCGCGCCGTTCGACGGCCAGTGGGCGATCGACGGTCTCGCGTGGGATGCCGGCACGGGGCTTGTCTACGGGCTCACGCCGACGTTCGTGTTCGCGTACGACCCGGTGACCGGCACCGTCACCGCCACCCAGCCGATCGCGCAGGCGACCCCGGTCCCCGCCTCGACGTCGGCGGACTACTACGACTGGGGCCACACGAGCGGCCTCGTCCTGGGATCGAACGGCTATCTCTACGCTCTCGTCGCGCGCGCCGGCGGCGCCATCCTCGAGATCGACCCGCACACGCTCGCCTACGCGGTCGTGGCCACCGGCGCGGACCGCATCGGCAGCGACGCGTCCGGCGACGTCTACTACGCCGTCGGTCACGAATTGTGGCGCCTCACGCCGCAGGCGTAGGCGGGCACGCCGGCGACCCGGCATGGCCGGGCCGCCGCGCGCAGATGCGCCCGTTCCTCAGATGAGCCGCAGCCCGCTCACGAGCACGAGCCCGGACACGACCGTGCGCAGCGGGCCGCTGCGCACGTACGTGGTCAGGCGGCTGCCGAGGTACGCCCCGGGGATCGAGCCGAGGACGAGGTTCAGCACCAGGTGCCATTCGACCGCGCCGACGCTGGCGTGGGCAAGGCCGGCAGCCGCCGTCAGGAGCAGGCCGTTCGCGACATCGGTGCCGACCACGCGTCGGCCGCTGAGGTTGGACCAGACCAGCAGGGCCGGTGCGATCAGCGCACCGGCCCCGATCGACGTCAGGCCGACCAGGAACCCGACCACGACGCCGAGGGGAAGCAGCGCCGCGGGTGAGACGGGCATGTGCGGCGGTACGGCGTCGGGATGGTCGCTTCGCCGCTGGCGCCAGCGGATCACCTGCTGCACGCCGGTACCGAGCGCGGCGAGGATGAGGGCGCCGCCCAGGAGGTGGCCGAGGACGCCGGCCTCGCGCGCCAGCGCCTGCGACACGAGGCTGCCGATCACCGCCGCCGGCACGCCCCCCGCGGACAGCGCCGCAACCCAGCGCCACTCGATCCCGCCCTGGCGCCAGTGGGTGAGCGTGCCCATGAGCTTGGTGCCGACGTTGTAGACGAGGTCCGTCCCGACGGCGGCCGGCACCGGCACGCCCAGAAGCACGAGCATCGGGGTCAGGAGGCTGCCGCCGCCGACGCCGGTGAGTCCGACGAGAAGGCCGACGAACAGGCCGACCAGGGCGATGACCAGGCTCACGACAACACCTCCGAGTATTCATATCGGATGCATCGGATCACTTGCTATTATGACGGTACCACAATTCCAGTGCGTGTTCGCCTGCCCGACCGGCGGCGCCGCCCGACTCCGGCCGAGCGGGCCAGCGTGACCGCCCCACGCGTCGCACCGGCGGCCGGGCGGCCGCCGACCCGTTTAGGATTGCCGGCCCACGCCCGCACGGGCGCCGGGCGCCATCGCGGCGACCGCCGACGTGTCGCGCGCCGCCGACCGTGGCCTCGCGGCGATCTGTTCGCGCCCGCCCCGGCGCTCGGCCGACCTGCACCACCGGCCGGGCAAGGAACCGGTGTGGGAGTCCAGAATTTGGCAATATGGAGGTGGACGGATGGCCGTGCAGACCTTCCTCGACAACGCCGTGACGACGGTGCAGCAGTGGCTGGGCATCGCCGCCGTGCTGTTTCTTCTGTTCGCCGCCGTCGAGCTCTTCACCGCCGGCGACAACCCGGCGCAACGCTCGCATGCCTGGCACCGCATCCTGTCGGTGGCGTCGGGCCTGCTCGTGATCATCTTTGCCAAGGACCTGATCTCGCTGCTCTACAGCTGGGCGGGCGCCCCCGCCCCGTTCTAGCGGTGGGGTTCCTCCTCGGCTGGCCTTCCCTCGCCCACACCCTGTTGTCCGGTCTCATGGCGTTCGCCACGACCACGCCCGACATTGCCTCGATCGCGGCCGTGGCCGCGCTGTGGCGCGTCACCCTGGGCCTGTCCGGGGGCGTGGCCGCCCTCGCGCTTCTGGCGGCCGCCGGTGCCGCCGGGTTGCCGACCGGCCTCGGCCCGCGCCTGCCCCTCGCCGCCGTCGCGTTGCGCGCCGGAGCGTGTGTCCTTCTCGCCACCCAGTCGCTCGCCCTCGTGGGCTGGTCCATCGGCGCCTCGAACGCCCTCGTCGCCGATGTGGCGCACAGTCCCCTCCTCACCGCCGCCCTCGCCGCGCCGCAGCCGCCGGCAGGCATCCTGGCGGCCCTCATCGCGGTCGTGCCGTACATGGCCCTGCTCGTGGTGCTGGCGGTGGTGTACGCGGTGCGCCTTGTCGAGCTGGTCATCCTCGCCGTGCTCGCGCCCCTCGTCCTGGCCGCGGCCATCCACCCCGCCGCCGAGTCCCTCGCCCGCGCCTGGCTGGGCGAGTTCGCCGCCGTGCTCCTCCTCCAGCCGGTCCAGGCCGTGATGCTGGTCGTGTTCCAGGTGGCGGTGATCGCCCTGCCGGCGGCGACGTCGCCGATCGAGGCGCTCGTGTCGTCGCTGGCGCTCTTGTACCTCACCGTCCGCCTGCCCGGCTGGCTGCGCCGGTTTGCGCACACGGCGGGCCTCGGCGCCGTGGTGGACGCCGCCTCGCGCGCCGCCGGCGCCCTCCTGGCCGCGAGCGTCGGCGGGCCGTAGCAAAGGAGGCGCGCCGGTCCGGCGCGAATGAGCCCGCCATCGTGCGCCTGAGGGCGCCGCGAAGAAGGCGAGCGGGTTGGCAGCAAGCGTGGGCGGCCTCGTCGGTGCACAGGGCGCTTGGGCGGTCGCGGTGGTGGGTGGCGCCGCGGGTCTCGACCGGCCCGTGCGGACGGTGCGCGTGCTCCTGCGCCTGCGGGTGCCCGACGACGCTGCGCCCTCCACGCTGTGGGTCCTGCCGCTCGACCGCGAGGCCGCGTCGCCGCGCCTGGACACGCTCCTACTCGAGCTCGACCGCGTGCAGGCGGCGGGTGTCATTCTCCCCGCGGGCGCGGCGCAGATGTCCACGCGCCTCCTCGCCGACCGGCTCGGCCTGCCGCTGGCCGTCGTCGAAACCGACCGCCTCGACGATGCGGTCGCCGCCTGGCGCCGGTCGCTCGAGGCGTACGCCCTGCACGACCTGCAGCGGCTCGACCGGCTGAAGGCGCACCTGCTCGACCTGTGGCCTGCCTCCCCCTCGTTCGAGGCCTACCTGGCGGACGCCGGCCGCGTCCTCGGCGGCGCCGTGCGCCTCGACGACGAGACGGCCGACGGCGGGCCGGACGGCGCGGCAAACCTGGTCCGGCACCGGGTCGAGATCCCGTGGGGGCAGGGCCAGGGCGGACCCCTGCTCGTCGACCTGCCTGCCGACCTCGCCGCGCCCGCGGCCGACGACCTCGCGGCCTATGTCGCCGCCCTGGTGGCGATGCGCATCGATCGCGAGGCGGCCGCCATCGAGTCGGACCTGCGCCTGCGCGGCGAGCTCCTGCTCGAACTTCTTCTCAGCGAGTCGCTGAGCGGGTCCGCCCTGCGCGCGGCCCAGCGCTTCGGCATGGATCTGGGCCGGCGCCACCTGGTCGTGCTCTGGGACCTCGACGACTTCACCGCCATCAGCCGGCGACCGGAGATGAGCGAAGCCCGGATCCTGCGTCTGAAGCAGGACGTCGTCGCCTGCCTGGAAGGCGAGGGTCGCCGGCTGTTCGGGGCGGTCTGGGTGCTGCCCCACTCGGACGAGTTCGTGCTCATCGCCCAGGCCGACATCCGGTCGCGCGACCGCGACGCCGGGCGAAGGGCGGTCGGCACGCTCCAGGCCTCCCTGCGCAAGGTCCTCGGCGCCCACGGCGCGGGCGGCATCTCGGCCGGGCTGGGGTTTGCGTACGCCGGCTCGGTCGGCCTGCGCAAGGCGTTCGAGGAGGCGCGCGAGGCCCTCATGGTCGGCGTCAGCCAGTTCGGTCCGTCGACGGTGACCCACTTCCAGGACCTCGGCGTGCACCGGTTTCTCTACGGCTGGGTCGAATCGCCACGCTCGCGCGCCCTGGCGCTGGAGTTCCTCCGGCCTGTGCTCGAAGAGGATGCCCGCAGCCGGGCCGAGCTCGTCCGGACCCTGCGCGTCCTCCTGGAGGCGCGCGGCAAGACGGCCGCAGCGCGCGAGCTCGGCATCCATCGCAACTCCCTCGCCTACCGGCTGTCGCGGATCGAGAGCCTCCTCCACGTGGACCTAGCCGACCCCAACGTGGAGCTCGTCCTGCGCCTGCTCCTGCGCGCCCTGCCCGAAAGCGACGGGACGCACGAAAACTGACCGGTGCCGGTTGTGCACCCCGACGGATGGCGCCCGCCCCCCGACGCAGAACCGTCCGGGACCGGCCCGGACGGGGTGCGATGGCTGCGGGCCCGGATGGGGGGATGGAGGTGCGCATCCGCATCGTGGGCCCGATCGTCCTCACGCCCGGCGTGGACGGCTCGGCCCTGGTCCAGGCCGTGATCGCGGCGGCACGGCCGGACGTCCAGGTGGACTGCGTCTACCTGGACGCCGGCCCGGCCTCGGTCGAGAGCGAATACGACGAGGCCCTTGCCGTTCCCGACATCGTGCGCAAGGTAATCGGGGCCGAGCGCGACGGGTGCGACGGCGTCGTGATCGACTGCATGGGCGACCCCGGGCTGTACCCGGCCCGCCAGGCGGTCTCGATCCCCGTGCTGGGGCCGTACCAGACCGCCGGCCACCTGGCCGCAAGCCTGGGGCACCGGTTCGCCGTCGTCACGGTGGTCGACGCCGTCGTGCCGATGTTCTGGGACCGCGCGGCGGTGTACGGCTTTCGCGACCACCTCGCGTCCGTGCGGGTGGTGCACATCCCGGTCCTGGAGCTGCACGCCGACCGCCGGCGGATGGTCGACCGGATCGTCGACGAGTCGGCGGCGGCGATCCGCGAGGACGGCGCGGACACGATCGTGTTCGGCTGCACCGGCATGGCCGGCGTCGCCGACGCGGTCGCGACGGCGCTTGCCGCGCGCGGCCTCGACGTGCCGGTGGTGGACCCGGCGATCGCCGCCCTCAAGGCCTGCGAGGCGCTGGTCGACATGCGCCTTCACCCCAGCCGCCGCGCCTTCCCGCGCCCCGCCCCCAAGCCGGTGGCGGGCTACCCCGGGCTTTCGATCGAGCACAGCGCCGCGCGCTAGCGGCGCCACGGAGGGAAGCGACGTGCGACAGATCGGACCGGACGACCTGCGGGCGCTGGCCACCGGCGCCACGATCCTCGGCACCGGCGGCGGCGGCGACCCGTACATCGGCCTGCTCATGGCCGAGGCGGCGATCGCCGCGAACGGCCCCGTCACCCTCCTGGACGTGGACGAGCTGCCGGAGCACGGCCTGGTCATGCCGGCGGCGATGATCGGCGCCCCCACCGTGATCGTCGAGAAGGTGCCGAACGGCACCGAGATGCGCCAGCCCTGGCCTCGCTGGAGCGCCTGCTGGGCGAGAAGACGGTGGCGATCATGTCGATCGAGGCCGGCGGGATGAACTCGATCATCCCGCTCGCCCTGGCCGCCGAGATGGGCCTGCCGCTGGTCGACGCCGACGGCATCGGACGGGCCTTCCCGGAGGTCCAGATGACGTCGTTCACGGTGCACGGCGTGTCCGCCACGCCCATGGTCCTCGTCGACGACAAGGGCAACTCCGTCACGATCGAGACCATCGACAACGAATGGACCGAGCGCCTGGCCCGCACCGCCACCGTGCAGATGGGCGGAAGCGCCCTCATCGCGATCTACCCCATGCCGACGGACGTCGTCCGGCGGGCGGCGATCCGCGGCACGATGAGCCTGGCCATGGAGGTCGGCCACATCGTCGAGGCCCCGAGCGCGGACAGCCAAGCCCACCTCGACCGCCTGCTCGCGCGCATGGACGGCGCGCTCCTGTTCCACGGCAAGGTCCAGGACGTGCTGCGCCGCACGACGGGCGGCTTCGCCCGCGGCACGGCGACCCTGGTCGGGTCCGGCGGGTACGCCGGCAGCGTGCTCCGGATCGAGTTCCAGAACGAGAACCTCATGGCCCTGCGCGACGGCGAGCCGGTGGCGATGGTGCCCGACCTCATCACCGTCGTCGACCAGGAGACGATCCGGCCCATCACCACCGAGGGCCTCATGTACGGCCAGCGCGTGGCCGTCATCGCCACGCCCTGCCAGCCGGTCTGGCGCACCCCCGAGGGGCTGCGCATCGCCGGCCCGCGCTACTTCGGCTACGACTTCGACTACGCACCCTTCCGGGGAGGCGTGACGGCATGAGCTACCGTCTGGGCATCGACGTCGGCGGCACCAACACCGACGCGGTCGTGCTCTCGCCCGCGGCCGAGGTGGTGGCCAAGGTCAAGCGCGCCGTCACCGACGACGTCGTCACCTCGATCCGGACCGCGGTGAACGACGTGCTCGCGGCCTCCGGCGTGCGCGCCGACCAGATTACCCATGCGATGCTCGGCACCACCCAGGTGACGAACGCCATCATCGAGCGCCGCCGCCTCAACCGGGTCGGCCTGGTGCGCATCGGCGCACCGGCGACGCTGGCCATCCCGCCCCTCACGAGCTGGCCCGTCGACCTGCGCCGGGCGGTCGAGCACGAGGCGAAGATCGTGCGCGGCGGCTACGAGTTCGACGGCCGGACGATCGCCGCCCTCGACCTGGACGCGGTGCGCGCCTTCGTCGAGCGGGTGCGCCCGCACATCTCCGCGCTGGCCGTGTCGTCGGTGTTCTCGCCGGTCAACGGCGACCACGAGCTGCGCGTGCGCGAGCTGGTGAACACCCGGTGGCCGGACCTGCCCGTGTCGCTGTCGCACGAGATCGGCTCCATCGGCCTGCTCGAGCGCGAGAACGCGACCGTGCTCAACGCGGCCGTGACGGACGTCGCCCGCCGGGCCGCCGGCGCCTTCAGAGACGCGGTCGAGCAGGCCGGCATCCGGGCAGAACTGTTCCTCACCCAGAACGACGGCACCCTCATGACGCTGGAGTACGCCCTGCGCTATCCGATCCTCACGGTGGCGTGCGGACCGACCAACTCGATGCGGGGCGCCGCCTATCTGTCCGGCGTCGACGAGGCGGTCGTGATCGATGTCGGCGGCACGTCGACCGACATCGGGGTCATCCGCAACGGCTTCCCGCGGGAGTCGGCGATGGCGGTCGAGGTGGGCGGCGTGCGCACCAACTTCCGCATGCCGGACCTGATCTCGCTCGGCCTGGGCGGCGGCTCGCTCGTCCAGGCGGAGGCGGGCGGCGTACGCGTCGGGCCGCGCAGCCTGGGCTATCGCCTGATCGAGGAGGGCCTGTCCTTCGGCGGCTCGACCCTGACCTTCACCGACGTGGCGGTGGCCTGCGGCGCCGCCCGGATCGGCAGCCACACGCCCCAGGTCGACCCCGACCTGGCGCGACGTGCCTATGCCCGCGCCATCGCCATGGCGGAGGAGGGCATCGACCGGATCAAGACCAGCGCCACCGACGTGCCGCTCGTCGCCGTGGGCGGGGGGAGCGCGCTCCTTCCCGACCGTCTCGCCGGCGTCAGCGACGTCCTGCGCCCGGCCAACTACGACGTCGCCAACGCGATCGGCGCGGCCATCGCCCAGGTCTCCGGCCGCACCGATCGGGTGTACGCCCTCGAAGGGCGCCGGCGGGAGGACGTCCTGGCCGAGGCCCAGTCCCTCGCCGAGGCCGAGGCCGTGCGGGCCGGCGCCGATCCGCGTCGCCTGGAGGTGGTCCAGGTCGAGGAGATTCCCCTCGCCTACCTGCCCGGCAACGCCACGCGCGTGCGCCTGATCGTGGTCGGTCCGCTCGCCGCAGCCAAGACGGCGGCAGGCAGGTAGCGCCGTGGGACGCCGCGAACCCCCGCCGACCCGGCTCGGCCACACCGGCCGGCGCGCACGCGCCGCCCCGGGCGGCCCGACGGGCACCGCGCGGTCCTGGCCGATCCCCGACCCGGACCCGACGGGCGGCGCCGGCTGGCCGTGAGACGGCGATGGCGCGGACTTCCCCGGCTTCGACGTCCCGGAGACTTCCCGGAGGTGAACGAGGTGCCCCACCATCGGCTGCGTACATCCTTCGCCGCGCTCGCGGGCGCGGCAGCACTCCTCGTCGGCGCCGCCGGCGTGGCCGCCCCGGCCACCCAGGCGGCAGGCGCTCCCCTGGTCATCGCCTACCAGGGCGGTCCGCGCACGCTCAACACGTGGCTCGCGTACGACCTCACGTCGGACGCGATGATCCTGAACGTCTACGACCAGCTGATCACGTACGCGCAGATCAAGGTCCATGGCCAGACCCAGGGAACCCTGAACGCGTTCTCGCCGATGCTTGCCCAGCGCTGGTCATCGAACGCGAACAAGACCGTCTACACGTTCTTCCTTCGCCACAACGCCACGTTCTCGAACGGCGACCCGCTGACCGCGGCCGACGTGGTCTGGACATACCAGCACGGCATGAAGGCCAACGGCAACCTGAGCTTCCTCGCCAGCGAAGCCGCGATCAAGACAGTGGCGCAGGTGAACCCGTACGAGGTGCGGATCACCCTCGCCCACCCCGACCCGATGTTCCTGCCCATCATCGCCATGTACCCGTTCTCGATCCTGGACGCCAAGATCGCGGCCAAGGAACCGGCCACCTATTGGAACACGCATGAGATGGGTAGCGGTCCCTACGAGCTGCAGTCGCTCGACCCGGCGAACCAGGCGGTGTTCGTCCTGAACCCGCACTACTGGGGCCCGAAGCCGGCCTACTCCCAGGTCATCCTGAAGTTCATCACCAACGCCTCCGTGCGCCAGCAGCTGGTCCAGTCGGGCAGTGTGCAGGTCGCACTGGGCCTGTCGCCGCTCGCCCTGCAGACGCTGTCGAAGAGCCCGGCCGTCACCGAGCACACCAACCTGTCCGAGACGGTCGTCTACTTCGGCATGAACGAGTCCGCGGCGCCGTTCAACAACCCGCTCGTCCGCCAGGCGCTGTCCTACGCGGTGCCGTACACCTCGCTCACGGCCCAGGTCATGGACGGGCAGGCCTCGCCGCTGTGCTCGGCCGTGCCGGTCGGCATGCCCACGCACACCTGCGCCGGCTGGAACTACAAGTACAACCCCGCCAAGGCCAAGGCCCTTCTGGCCAAGGCAGGGTACGCGAAGGGCTTCACGTTCACGTTCACGGCCGACGCCGCAGACGCCGACTGGGTCCAGGACGCAACCCTCCTGCAAGCCGACTTCAAGCAGATCGGCGTGACCATGAACATCACCCAGGTCGCCGACGCCCAGTTCCAGACCCTGCTCGCGGCCCGCAAGATGACCGCCTTCATCACGAGCTGGGATTCGTTCGTGAACGACCCCGGCTACCACCTCGGCTTCCTGGTGGCGGGCGGCATGCAGACCAACGCCACCAACTTCAACGACCCGACGGTGAACAAGCTCCTGGCCAAGGCGGAGTTCAACCCGAACACCGCCCAGCGCGACGCCGAGTACGCGCAGATCCAGAAGATCGTCAACCAGGACGCGGTCTGGCTCGACCTCTACCAGTACAAGAACACCGTCGTCACGTACCACGGCGTGTCCGGCTACGTCTTCTACCCGGACACGCTCATCCGGTTCTGGGCATTCAAGTAGCCGCGTAGCGGCGGCGGCAGGCCGGCACCCCGTGCCGGCCTTGCCTGCACCGCGGGCGGCCCGGGGGGTGACGGACCTTGCTTGCCTACGTGGTGCGGCGCCTCATGCTCATGGTGCCCGTGATCCTGGGCGTGTTCGTCCTCGCCTTCCTCCTCGCCCGGGTCATCCCGGCCAACCCCGCGGTGATGGTCATCGGTCTGCAGTCGACGCCGGCCGAGATCCATGCCGAGGACGTTGCCCTGGGCCTCAACCTGCCGATCTGGGAGCAGCTGTGGAACTTCGTCGTCGCCGCCCTGCACGGCAACTTCGGCACCTCGATCGTGACCGGCAACTCGGTCATGTCCGACCTCACCGAGCGCTTCCCGGCGACCGTCGAGCTTACCGTGGCGAGCGTCCTGATCGCCCTCGTCGTGGCCCTGCCGCTCGGCGTCCTGTCGGCGCTGTACCGGGACAGCTGGCTCGACTGGGTGGGCCACGTGATCTCCCTGGCCGGCGTGTCGATGCCGCTCTTCTGGCTCGGCCTCATCCTCATCATGGTGTTCTACACCGGCCTGCACATCGCGCCGGCACCGCTGGGCGACCTGGGCATCATCTACACCGCGCCGCCGCCGCTCACGCACATCCTCGTCCTCGACGCCCTCCTCGAGGGGCAGTGGGCGGTGCTGTGGTCGGCGCTGGGCCACCTCATCCTGCCGGCGCTGGCGCTCAGCACGGGCACGATCGCCATCCTCGTGCGCATGCTGCGCGCGAGCATGCTCGAGGTCATGCACCAGGACTTCGTCCGCACCGCCCGGGCCAAGGGCGCCACGTCGTGGCGGGTGTACATGGTGCACGCGTTTCGCAACGCGCTCGTGCCGGTGGTGACGATCTTCGGGCTGCAGATCGGCTACCTGCTCGGCGGCGCCGTCCTGGTCGAGACGGTGTTCAACTGGCCCGGCGTCGGGTCGTACGTCACCTCGGCGATCCTCGCCAGCGACTACGCCCCGGTCGAGGTGTTCGCGCTCCTGAGCGCGATCTTCTACTCGCTCATCAACCTGTGCGTCGACGTGGTCAACGCCGCGATCGATCCGCGCATCACGTACGTGTAGGAGGTGGCGTCATGGTGAATCCCGCCGCACAGACGGCAGAGGCGCAGCCGGTCGCCTCCGCCCGCCCGCGCAAACCCGTGTGGCGACGCCATCCCATGCTCACCGTCGGCCTGGGCATCGTCGCGCTGTGGCTCGTCGTGGCGGTGGCAGCGCCGCTCCTGTCCGCGTACGCCCCCGACACCCCGCAGATGTCGGTGCGGCTGGCCGGGCCGAGCCTTCACCACCTGCTCGGCACGGACGAGTACGGCCGCGACATCCTCACGCGCATCCTGTACGGGGCGCGCGTGTCGATGTTCGTCGCCGTCGCCTCGACCCTGGGCGCGGTCGTGTTCGGCGTGCCGATCGGCATCTACGCGGGCTACCGGGGCGGGCTGGGCGGGGACGTGGCGATGCGGGTGATGGACGTGTTCCTCGCCTTTCCCTCGCTCATCCTCGCGCTGGCGATCGGCGCCGCGATCGGTCCGGGCCTCGCGGGCGAGCTCATCGCCATCACCCTCGTCAGCATCCCGACCTTCGCCCGCCAGTCGATGGCCCAGACGGCGGCGATCAAGAACCTCCTGTACGTGGAGAGCGCGCGCGCCGCCGGCTCGGGCCTGGGACGGCTGGTGCGCTCCCACCTCCTGCCCAACATGTTCGCGCCGGTGCTGGTCATCGCCACGCTCAACCTCGGCTTTTCCGTCCTCACCGGCGCCAGCCTGAGCTTCCTCGGCCTGGGGGTCCAGCCGCCCACGCCGGAGTGGGGATCGATGGTGTCGGACGGAAGCCAGTACCTCGTCTCGGGCCAGTGGTGGATGTCGCTCTTCCCGGGCCTTGCCATCATGTCCCTGGTGTTCGCGTTCAACGTCGCCGGCGACGGGCTTCGCGACCTGATGGACCCGCGCGCGCGCCGGTCCGGGTCCGCCGCCGGCGCAGTCTAGGAGGCTATGCGGTGAAAGTTGGACTCGACGTTGGCGGAACCAACACAGACGCCGTCCTCATGGACGGCCGGACGGTCGTGGCCTGGGCCAAGGTGCCGACGACCGGCGACGTGGAAACCGGGATCGAGAACGCCATGGCCGAGCTGCTCCGCAGCGCCGCGGTGGCGCCCGAGCGGATCGAGGCGGTGATGCTGGGCACGACCCAGTTCGCCAACGCCATCGTGCAGGGCAAGGGGCTCAGCCGGGTGGGCGTCATCCGGCTCGCCCTGCCCGTGGGTACGGCGATCCCGCCCCTGGAGGACTGGCCGGACGACCTGCGCGAGGCGATCGCGCCGGTCGTGCGCCAGGTCCACGGCGGCTTCGAGGTGATCGGCACGCCGGTGTCCGAGGTCGACCCGGCCGAGATCGGCGAGGCGGCGCGGGCCTTCGCCGCCGAGGGGATCCGCGACGTGGCGATCACGGGCGTGTTCTCTCCGGTCGACCCGAGCCAGGAGCGCCTTGTCGCCGGCATCGTGCGGGAGACGATCCCGGACGCGCGCATCTCGCTCGGCTTCGACATCGGCTCGCTCGGCCTGCTCCAGCGGGAGAATGCCTGCATCCTCAACGCGGCCCTGGGCGACGTGGCCGTACGCGTCGTCGACGGCTTCGTCGGCGCCCTGCGGCGGTCCGGGCTCACGGCCAAGGTCTACCTCACCCAGAACGACGGCACCCTCATGGCCGCCGACCTCGCCAAACGCTACCCGGTGCGCACGGTGGGCAGCGGGCCGACCAACTCGATGCGCGGAGCGGCCACGATCACCGGCCTCAAGGACTGCGTCGTCGTCGACGTGGGCGGCACGACGAGCGACATCGGCGTGCTCGTCGGCGGCTTCCCCCGGCCGGCGTCGATCAACGTGTCGCTGGCCGGCGTCACGACCAACTTCCGCATGCCGGACGTGTACTCGATGGGGCTGGGCGGCGGCAGCCGGGTGCGCGAGGGCGCCGACGGGGGCCTTCGCCTGGGGCCGGACAGCGTCGGCTATCGCCTGACCGAGGAGGCGCTGGTCTTCGGCGGCCGCGAGGTGACGACGAGCGACGCGGCGGTCGCCGCCGGGCGCCTCGCGATCGGCACCACGGCGCTACCGGCCGGGCGCGACCGGGCCTGGGGCGAACGGGTCCTGGCCGAGGCGGCCCGGATGGTGAGCGAGGGCATCGACCGGATGAAGACCCAGGCCGGCGATGTCACCGTGGTCCTCGTCGGCGGCGGCAGCGTGCTCCTCCCCGATCGGCTCGAGGGCGCGTCCGAGGTCGTCCGGCCGCCCCACTCGCAGGTGGCGAACGCGATCGGCGCGGCTCTGGCCCAGGTCGGCGCCGAGCTCGACCGGGTGGCGGACCTCGAGCCCGCCCACCGCGCCGAACGCCTCGGGCGCCTGCGCCAGGAGGCGCTCGACGCCGCGGCGGCGGCGGGCGCCGACCCGGCCACATGCGAGGTGGTCGAGATGGAGGAGACGCCGATGGCGTACATGCCCGGCCACCAGGTGCGCATCCGGGTGCGTGCCGTCGGCGACCTCGAGGGGCTGGCCCCCGTCGGCGGGCGCTAGCGTGCGCCCGATCGGGCTCGAGCAGGTCGAGTGGATCGCCGAAGGGGCGGGGGTCCTCGGCGCCGGCGGCGGCGGCAGCCCGCGGCAGTCGGCGCTCGTCCTCCGCCGGCTCCTGCGGCAGGGGGCGACGGTGCGCATCGCCGATGTCGACGACCTCGCCGACGACGACCTCGGACCGGTGCTGGCCGGCATGGGCGCGCCCACGGTCGGCATCGAGCGCCTGCCCACGGCCGGGCGGTACGGCCATCTCATCGAGGCGACGGACCGGGCGATGGGCCGTCCGGTCTCGTTCCTGGCGATCGGCGAGATCGGCGGCGGCAACGCCGTGACGCCGCTCATCGGCGCGGCCGAGAGCGGCCTGCCCGTGGCCGACGCCGACCCGATGGGCAGGGCGTTTCCCGAGTTGCAGATGAACACCTACATGATCGACGGGCTCTTGCCCAGGCCCCTCCTCCTCGAGGACGCCAAGCAGGTGACGGCGGTCCTGCACAACCTGCCGGACGCGCTCACGGCGGAGCGCTACGCCCGCGCCCTGACCTGGGCGATGGGCGGCGGCGCCGGCCTCGTCCTGTCGGTCCTGACCGGTGCGCAGGTGCGCCAACACGGGATCGCCGGCACGCTGACGCTGGCCGAGAGGATCGGCAGGGCGATGGCGGCCGCGCGGGCCGCGCACCGCACCACGGTCGAGGCGCTCGTCGACACCGTGCCGGGCACACGCCCCCTGTTCGAAGGCAAGATCGTCGACCTCGAGCGGCGCACCGCCGCCGGCTTCGCCCGTGGCGTGCTGACGATCGAGGGGCTCGGCCCCGACCGGGGCGACACCCTCACGATCGACTTCCAAAACGAGTGGCTGATCGCCCGACGGGGCGATCGGCCGGAGGATGTGCTGCTCACGACGCCGGACCTGCTCGTCCTGATCGAGCAGGAGTCGGGGCGTGCGCTCGGCTCGGAGGCGGTGCGGTACGGCCTTCGTCTGTTCGTCCTGGGCATGCCCGCCGCCCGCGAGCTGAAGACCGAGCGCGCCCTGGCGGTGGTCGGCCCCCGGGCCTTCGGCTACGAGGCGGCGTTTCGCCCCTTGCCGGGCGACCTTCTTGGCCGGGGTCCGACGATGCCCGCCTGATCCGGCGTCGCCGGCGACGCCGGTCCGCGGCTCTACCCGCCCGTCGGGGCGCCGTCCGCCTGCAGGGCGCGGCGTGCCCGCCGCCGCCACGCCATGGCGAGGACGAACGGATAGCCGGCGAACACGAGCCCGAGGCCGAACAGGACGGCGCCGAACGCCAGGCGCGCTACGTCCGCCCCGGTCGCGGCCTGGTACATCTGGCCGGTGCCGACGATGCCGGCGGCGAGCGCGGGCACGACGCGCCAGGGCCGAAGCGGCGGCGGCAGCGGCGGCCGCCGTGGCGCAGCCACGCGAACGCCCATCAGCGCTGCCCCTCGCGGTAGTGGCGGCGCCAGATCCGGCGATAGACCGGCAGGAGGAGCGGGATGTCCCGCACGCCGGGAATCCAGGGCACGAGGAGAAGGCCGAACGTCAGCAGACCGACCGTCAGGCCGACCATGAGGTCGCCTGCGGACGACGTCGCCCAGGGCGGGATCTGGTAGAGCATCGTGTACAGCCACAGCCAGACGGCCCCGGGGTAGTCGCCGGGTTCTTTCATCATCCCCCACTCGCTGCCCAGCAGGCCCTGGCGGGCGGCCACCGTCTGCAGGGGCTGATCCTGGAGCAGCAGCAGGGCACGGGTGAAGTCGGTCTGGTAGACGCCGCCGTGCAGGTTGATCACGCTCTCCAGGGCGCCGGTGCGGGCGAGGTCGAGATAGCCGTTCATGAGCGCCGGGAGCGGACCCGCGCTTGCCGTCGGCACGACGAAGCGCGACCCCGTCAGGCGCCCGCGCGGCAGGGCCCTCGCGTAGGCGGCCTCCCAGGCCGACCGCCGCGTCGCGCTGGCGCCCTGGAACGCGGCGAGCGACGCCCCGAGCGCCGGGTCGAGCGGCACCATCCGGCGCAGGGGCGTGAGGAAGAACACCCTGGCGGCGTTCACCGGGATCGTCACACCCGCCCAACGCTGGGGTGAGATCGGCCCGAGCCGCTGCACCGAGCCGGTGCCGCGGTTGTAGGGCGGCCCGTAGGCCGCGATCGTCCCCTGCCCGTCGAGCGCATCGAGGGCGACCTGCACGATGGCGGCGGGGTCGTGACGTGCCACGCTCTGGGCCGTCAGCGCCGGCTCGTCGGGCGGACTGCCGAACACCGCCGCCAGCACGAGGAGGAGCGCCGTCATCGCCGCAACGGCCCAGGCCAGTTCCTTGACCAGGTCGCTTTCCACCATGCGCACGCCCGTGCCGGGCGGCGTGCGGCCGACCCTGGCGCTCACGGCTTCGCCCCCTTGCCGGGGCTGATGGGCGGGACGACGCCCTTGGCCCGGACGAGGAGGATGTGGACACCGATGAGGGCGGCGATACACAGCGGCACGAGCACGACATGCACGCCGTACATCTGGCCGAAGTTCAGGAGGTTGAAGAACGCGCCGACGCCCAGCGCATTGAACGCATCCTTGCCCTGCAGACCGATCCACTGGGCGTCGAAGTTCTGCTGCGAGAGAAAGCCCGTGAACGCGGCGACGATCGACAGGAGGAACAGCACGACGCCGCTCACCCAGTTGGCGCCGCGGCCGTCGCGCCAGGCGGCCATGAAGAACTGGGCCCACAGGTGAAGGACCATGAAGAAGAAGAACGCCTGCACGCCCCAGAAGTGGATGCTGTTCACGAACCGGCCGACGCCGGAGATGTGCCACCACTGCGGCCCCGCCATGACGAGCACGAGGCCCGAGACGACAAGGAGGATGAACGCGCTCAGGGTGAGGACACCGAACAGGTAGACGTACGAGTCGACGTACGCGGGCAGCTGATCGGGCAGCAGCTCCTCCATCGGCACCTGCGCCTCGATCCACGAGCGCAGCCCACGGGTCCAGTTCCGCCCGCTCATCCGCGTCCCCGGGGGTAGGGCAGCACGACCGCCAGCACGAACACCACCACCATCAGCGCAATGACCAGCAGATCCGACGCGGTCAGGCCGGCGATTTCCCAACCCGGGCCGGGCACTGGAACCACCTCCCAGACGGGGGTTCGCCGCCGCGCGGCCGCGTCCTGGGGCCGATGGTCGGTCTGTGCCGGCACCCAGGGACGCAGCAACCGTGGTCGTTCGCCCCTAGCATGCCCACGCCCTGGACGTCCCGTCGGGGCTGGGGCGGCCGATCGCGGGCGGACCGGGCTACGCGGGCGTGTCCGCGACGCGTCTGTCGGCGGCGCCTCCCGGGCTCGTAACCAAGGTGCGGCGTTGCGGCGGCTGCGGTCGCGGTCCGGCGCGCATGCCCCGCCGGGCCGGGGGTCTGCGCGGGCGGGCCAGACGCCGATGGCCGGCCGGCGCGGCGCGTGCGGAGGCCTAGAGCAGGCGCTCCATCATGATCGTGTCGACCCAGCGACCGCCGAGCATCCCCTGCTCGTGCAGCACGCCCACCGGTACGAAGCCCATCCGGCGGTACAAGGTCATGCCCGCCTCGTTGAACGCGAACGCGGTGAGCACGATCTTGTGCAGGCCGATCTCGCGCGCCCGGGCGACGAGGTCGACCAAAAGGAGCGAGCCGATGCCGTGCCCGCGCATCTCGCGCTCCACGTAGACGGACAGGTCGGCAACATGGCGATAGGCGTCCCTGGCGCTGAACGGGTTGAGCGATGCCCAGCCGCGCACCCTTGCGCCGGCGACGGCAACCAGGACCGGGTGGCGGGCGTCGTGGGCGCCAAGCCAGGCGGCCCGCTCCGATTCGGGTTGGGTTTCGGTGTCGAGGGTCGCCTCATCCTCGATGCCCTGGTTGTGGATCCGCGTGATCGCCGGCACGTCTTGCGCGGCGGCGCGCCGCACCCACGGCACCGGCTGGCGCAGCCGCGCCCGCATGAGGATCGCCGTGTCCGGGCAGGCACCGCGCAGTTCCGCGGACGCGCCAAGGGCGGACGGCGCCGTCTCGCGCGGGACCGCCGCGAAGCCGAAGCGACGAAAGAACCCGGGCGCGGTCGTGGTGAGGAGGAAAGCCTCGGTGGCGCCCTCGCCTGCGGCGCGCTCGAGCGCCGCCAGGGTCACCCGCCGGGCAAGGCCACTCCCGCGCCGATCGGGACGCACCGCCACCGACCGCAGGAGGACCAGGCCGCCATATGCCTCGGTCGCCGCGCAGGCGGCCAGACCGGTGTCGTCGGAAACCAGGCAGAAGCGGTCCACCACCCCGCAAGCGCCCGCGACCGGCAGGTCGCAGGCCCGAAGCAGCGCGGCGATCGCCCCGGCGTCCGCCGGTGCCGCCCGATCGACCGCCGGCGCCCTGCCGGGTGCGGCCATGTCCGGATCCCTCCTCGCGGTGCGGGGTTTCGCGCCGCGATGCCCGCCCCACCTGCCGTCGCGACGGTCAGTACGGCGCCACGGCCGGCTCGTCGGGGGCGGCGGGGTCGAGGCGGTGACGGGCCGCCTGCCCACGCCGGGCAACCGGCACGGCGGTCGTGGCGCCGGCTAGGCCGAACCCGGCCGGCATGTTCACCTGGATCGTCTCGTGCCGGTCGATCACGTACGTCTCGTGAAACACGCCGACGTCCCCGTTGTCGCGCACGCGTCGGTTGAACGCCCGCCAGGCCGGCAGGTGGGCGTGCTCGCGCGCGGTGGCGTAGCGCGTCAGGTGCTCGGCGCTTTGCCAGTACTGCACCAGGAGGATGGTACGTCCCCCCAGGTAGATCGCGCTGCCGCGAAGGCCAAGCTCCGGTTGCCGGGCCAGCTCCGCGAGCATGCCCGGCATCGCCGCCGCCACGGGCAGCCAGCGGTGGAACTTCCACGCCCGGTTGACCCGCATCCCGATGAGGAACACCACCGTGCCCGGCGGCGCCTGCGCGGTCATGCGCCCCGGGACGATCCTCGCCATGCCCCGTTCCCCCTTGGCCTGTGTGCCTGGCCCCCGGCACCGCCGCCCGCACCGCTGCCCCGAGGGGTGGCCGGGAACCCGTCGGGTGGGCCACCGCGAGCCCCCGCCACCAGAACGAAGGCGCCGACCCGGCCTTGTCCGCACGGCGAGGGCGGGCGACCGGACGGCCGCGCAGGGTCTGTTCGGCCAGGCATGCCCGGAAGCCTACCACACGGCCAGGGTCGCACGCGTGCCCGCGAGCGCCTGGACACCGCCCGGCAAAGCTTCCGGCCGGCGTGGCGCAGGCTCCCCTGCCCCCGCCGGGTCGCGGCGTGGTTGCGTCGTGGTCGTCGGCGGGCTATCATGCCGCATTATGCAAACCGACGACGGTTGTCGCCGACCTCGATCGGGTCGACTGGGCCCAGGCCAAGGCCGATCTGGCCGCGGACAACTTCGACAACGGGCGGTCGCCTGCGGCCCTGCGCAAGTCGTTCGAACAATCCGCCCACGTGGCGTTCGCCTGGCTGGACGGCAGGCTGGTCGGCATGGCCCGCATGCTCTCCGACGGTGTGTCGAACGCCTACCTGGTCGACGTCTGGACGCACTCGTCCGTGCGCCGGCGCGGTATCGCCACGGCGATGGTGCGCCGCCTCCAGGAGCAGGTGCCCGGCCAGCACATCGGCCTCCAAACCGACGACGCCGAGCACTTCTATGCCGCGTTGGGCTTCCGACGCCAGCCCCAGTTCCTGAGTTTGGTTGTCGGTCGCTGGCTGGACAACGACGCAAACCGCTAGGCGCAGGCCGCAGGGACCGCCGCGTGCCTCCACCACCGCTTGCACCCAAGACGACCGGCCAGGGACTTGGCCACTGGTGCCTCGCGGCACCGCCCACGACAAGGCCGCCCTCGCGCGGGCTGCGCGGGGACGGCCACCGGTCCGATCGCGGTTTAGGCGCCGACGGCGGCGAGCCTGCGCTCCGCCAGCAGGGCGTTAAACCGGGGAAGATCGTTCTCGAGAATGCCCTGCAGGCCGCCCAGGGCCTCGGCGGCCTTGGCCTCGAGCGTCTCCAGGGCCTGGTACGACTGGGTGTTCGGCCGGGCGTCGGCAGACTCCACGACACCGAACAGGTGGGCCACGCGGCTGTTCAGACGCGGCTTGTAGTTGAGCGTGTCCTGGAAGTTGTCGACCTGCCACTCCACGAGCGTGTCGCGCACCGCCTGGAGCGAGTCGCGCAGCGCCTCGGCCTGGGCCTTCACCGCGTCGGCGTCGTCCGTGCCGGCGGTACGGGCCTCCCAGTCCTCGAGCTGCTTGACGACGCGCTGGATGGTGTTGGCGCCGGCCCGGATCGCGCTGACCTGGTCACGGATGCGGCACAGAAGCGCGAACTGCTCGTCGTACGCGGCCTGGTCGAGGTCGACGTTGGTTGGCGGCAGGAGGCGCAGGGCCCGGGTCTGCCGCACGTCGCCGGCGCTGAACTCGACGACGTAGTCGCCGGGCGCGGCGAGCGGGGCGCACGTGGGCCACTCGGACGGCGTGCCCTCCCAGGTCGTGGCGGCCGGGTAGCGCATGTCCCATACCCGCCGATGCTCGCCGGCCGTCTTGGGCAGCGGCGCCGGCGACCCCTTGGCACCCTTGTCGCTGGTGAGCCGCACCGCCTCGCGCCCCTGACCGTCGCGCACGACGATGGTGACCGGACCCTCCGGCTCCTTGTCGAGGCGGTACTGGAAGATGACGCCGGGGGGCGTGTTCTGGCCCGCGTCCGCGAACACCGGCGCGTCGCCCGTCGCGGGCTGCTCGACGACGTACACGTCCGCCACGATCATGGGCTGGGCCACCTCGCCCGGCACGCGGTCAAAGCCGGACTGGGCGGCGGACCGGAACGTCGCCCGCGGCGCGAACAGGCCGGTCGGCCCGGGGTCCTCGCCGCGCGCGAGCTGGCGCAGCGGCGTGACGTCGTCGAGGATCCAGAACGCCCGTCCGTGGGTGGCCGCGACGAGGTCGGTGCCATGCACTTCAAGGTCATGGATCGGCACGACCGGAAGGTTCAGCTGGAGCGGGCGCCAGGTGGCGCCATCGTCGAACGAGACGTAGGCGCCGCGCTCGGTGCCGCAGTAGAGTAGGCCCGCGACCTCGGGATCCTCGCGGATGACCCGGGTATACTCGCCCTCCGGCAGACCGGCGTCGATCCGGCGCCAGCTCTTGCCCGCGTCGCCGGTCTTCCACAGGTACGGCCGGGTATCGTCCTGCTTGTAGCGGGTCGTGGCCATGTACGCCGTCTGGGCGTCGTGGTGGGAAGGCTCGAGGATGCTGACGAGCGACCACTCGGGCAGTTCCTTCGGCGTCACCTCGGTCCAGGTCGCGGCGTTGTCGCGCGACAGGTGCACCCGGCCGTCGTCGGTGCCCGCCCACAGCAGCCCGGCCTGGACCGGCGACTCGGCGAAGGCGAAGACCGTGCAGTAGATCTCCACGCCGCTCTGGTCGAGCGTGATCGGGCCGCCGGAGGCCTGCATCCGCTCGGGGTCGTTGCGGGTCAGGTCGGGACTGACGATTTCCCAGCTGTGCCCGTCGTCATACGTCCGGAAGATGCGGTTGCCGCAGAAGTACAGTGCCCCGTCGTGCGCCGACAGGAAGATCGGCGACGTCCACTGGAACCGGTACGTGTAGTCCTGGGCCGCCGTGCCGACGGTCTTCTCCGGGTACGGGGAGATGTCGCGAAACTGCTTGGTCGCGTGGTCGTACCGGGTCAGGCGCCCGCCCTCGCCGCCGCCCGAGCTGCCCGCATAGACGATGTCCGGGTTGTCGCTTCGCACCACGATGTAGCCGCTCTCGGCGCCGCCCACCTCGTACCACTCGCGCTTGGTCAGGGCCGGGTAGTGCGACTGGCTGGGCACGCACAGGGTCGTGTTGTCCTGCTGGGCGCCGTAGACGCGGTAGAAGAACCGGTTGTCGGTGGTGACGTGATAGAACTCGGACGTCGGCTGGTTGTGGATCGACGACCAGAACCTGCCGCCATCGAGGGTGATCGCGCCGCCACCGTCCGCGCCGTGGATCTGGCGCCGGTTGTTGGTCGGGTCGATCCACAGGTCGTGGTGATCGCCGTGCGGCGTCGCCACGCGGCCGAAGGTCTTCCCGCCGTCCGTCGACCTGTAGTAGGCGGCGGACAGGATGTAGACGGTGTCCGCCTCCTGCGGATCGGCGAACACGTGGGTGTAGTAGTACGGCCGCGACCGCGGCCCGCGGTGCTCGGTGGTGAGGGTGAAGTGGCGGCCGCCGTCGTCGGAGCGGAACATGCCGCCCTTCTCGTGCTCGTACAGGGCCCATACCCGTCCACTGCGGGCGCCCGAGGCCGAGACCCCGATGCGCCCCGTGACGCCCTCGGGCAGTCCCTCGGCGGCGCCGAGGCGCTGCCAGGTGTCACCGCCGTCGGTCGAGCGGTACAGGGCGGACTCGGGGCCGCCGCTCACCAGGTTGTAGGCGCTGCGGCGGACCTGGTACATCGAGGCGAACAGGATGCGCGGGTTGGTCGGGTCCATCGACAGGTCGACGGCGCCCGTGTTTTCGGACACGAACAGGATGTGCTCCCATGTCGCGCCGCCGTCGCGCGAGCGGAAGACACCGCGCTCGCGGCTCGGCCCGAAGGCGTGGCCGAGGGCCGCGACGTAGACCAGGTCCGGGTCGTTGGGGTGGACGCGCACGCGCGCGATGTGGCGGGTGTCGCCAAGGCCGAGGTGCTGCCAGGTCGTGCCGGCGTCGGTCGACCGGTAGACGCCGTCGCCCGGGCTGACGTTGCCGCGGATGCAGGCCTCGCCCATCCCGGCATAGATGACGTTCGGATCGCTCGCGGCGAGGGCGATGGCGCCGACGGACGAGCTCTTCACGTACCCGTCGGTGAGGTTGCGCCACGTTACGCCGCCGTTGTCCGTCCGCCACACGCCGCCACCGGTCGTGCCCATGTAGTAGACGAGGGGCTCGGTGGGATGGCCGGTCACGGCCACGCTGCGGCCGCCCCGATAGGGACCGATGCTGCGCCACCTCAACGAGGATGGCGGTGTCCTGTCGTCGCCCATGCTTCCTCTCCTTGCTGGCAGACCCGCGCTGGGAAGGGACGGCGGAGGCGCCCCCGTCCGCGCAGGGCCATGTCGAGTTTCCGGAATCGACCGGCAGATCCCTGTCGGATCTACGGCGTGGGCAGGTACTCCGGCCGGCCGAACTCGTGCGGGACCGGCCACTCGATCCGGGCGCCGAGCGCCTGCGCCCAATGCCGTCCCAGATCGGCGTCTCGAAGCGAGGCACGGCCGACAAGCACGAGGTCCGCGTCGCCGTCGCGCACGATCGCGTCGGCCTGGTGGGGATCCTCGATCCGGCCCACCGCGGCCGTGGCGATCCCGGCCCGGGCCCGGATGGCCCGGGCGAACCCGACCTGGTTGCCGGGCCCGCCCTCGGGCGGGTAGGCGGCCACCCCGCCGGTCGAGCAGTCGACGACGTCGACGCCGCGATGCACAAGTTCGCGCCCGAGGCGGACCGAGTCGTCGAGGTCCCAGCCGCCCTGCGCCCAGTCGGTGGCGGAGATGCGAACGAACAGGGGTCGCTCGTCGTCCCAGGCCGCCCGCACCGCCTCCAGCACCTCGAACAGGAAGCGGCAGCGCCCGGCGAAGTCGCCGCCGTACGCGTCGGTCCGCCGGTTGGACAGCGGCGAGAGGAACTCGTTCAGGAGGTAGCCGTGCGCGGCGTGGACCTCCAGGACATCGAACCCGGCGTCGCGCGCAAGCGCCGCCGACCGTCCGAACGCCTCGACGAGCGTGCGGATCTCGGCCACGCCGAGAGCGCGCGGGACAGGCAGTCCCGCATGGGCGACGGCCGACGGGGCCACGGTCTGCCAGGCGCCGTCGGCCCGACTGAGCGCGCCCTGGCCGCTCCACGGCCGGTAGGTGCTGGCCTTGCGGCCGGCGTGGGCGATCTGGATGCCCATGCGGGCGCCGTACGCGTGTCCGAACGCCACAACGCGCGCGAAGGCACCGGCCTGCTCGTCGTTCCACAGGCCGGTGTCCTCGGGACTGATCCGCCCGACCGGGTCGACCGCGGTCGCCTCGGCCATCACCAGCGCCGCGCCACCCAGGGCGCGGGCGCCGAGATGGACCATGTGCCAGTCGGTGGGGACGCCGTCCCGCGCCGAGTACATGCACATCGGCGAGACGCCGATGCGGTGGGCCAGCGTCACCCCGCGCAGGGTCAGGGGGCGAAACAGGGCGGGCACGTCGGTTCGATCGGTCACGTCGCTTCGCTCCCTTCATCTCGTCGCGGCGCGCAACGCGGTCCGGCCCCCGGCGGGAGGCCGAACCGCGCTGTCGTCGGTGTTAGGCGGTGGTCCGGGGCGGTTCCGGCCTCACTGGAAGCGCAGGTACTTCCACTGGATCTCGTAGATCGGGTGCAGGAAGTACACGGCGTTCGACGGGCCGAGGTTCGACGCGTGCAGGACGTCGCTCACGCCGTACGCCACGGGGACGGCCGGCACGTCCTTGTTGATGAGGATCCTCTGCGCCTGGATAAGCAGCTTCGCCTGGACCGCGTTGCTCGTCGCGACGTCGGCCTCGTTGATCAGACGGTCGACGACCGGGTCCTTGAAGCCCTGGATCACGTAGGTGCTGGCGCTGTCGAACTGGCCGAACATGAAGTTGGTGCCGCTCGGGAACTGCGCGTCCCAGAAGCCCCACTCGAGCGGCGCGCCGCCCGGCTTGATCACGTCGGCGATGTAGGCGCCGATCGACAGGGCCTTGATCTGCACCTTGATGCCGATCTGGGCCAGCTGCGACTGGAGCACCTGGTCGATGTTCATCGTCTCCGGGTCGTTCACGGTGATGAGCTGGGTGGTGAATCCGTTCTTGAACCCGGCCTGGGCCATGAGCTTCTTCGCCACGGTCAGGTTGTACGGCAGGGGCTTGAGGCTGGCGCTGTAGCCGGCGAGTCCCGGCGGAACGAAGGAGCCGCCGGCTACGGCCCGGCCGTTCATCTGGGCGATGATCGGTCCGGGAAGCACCGCGTGGGCGATGGCCTGGCGGACAAGCGCGCTCTTGAGCGGGCCCACGGGCTGGATCTCGATGCTGTACTCCTGCGGGATGAGCGCACGCAGGTAGTTGGTCTTGAGCTCCGTCGGGTTCTGGCGCACCTGCAGGTACGCCTCCGAACCGATCTGGTCGCTCGAACTCAGGCTGCCGCCGATGAGGTCCACCTGGTGCTGCTGGAACTGGGCGTACTCCAGCTGCGGGTTGACGTTCATCTTGACCACGATCTTGTTCACGTACGGCAGGCCCTTCTGCCAGTAGTGCGGGTTCTTCACAAGGGTCATGGACTCGCCCCGCACCCAGGACTTGAAGATGAACGGGCCGGTGCCCATCGCGGCGGCCTTGATGTTGCCCTTGTGGGCGAGGACGAACTTCTCGTCGAGAATGCTGCCGACCGCCGTGGCCAGGGTGGGCAGGAAGTAGGTCTCGGGCTGGACCAGCTTCACGATCACCTGGTCGCCCTTCACCTGGATGCCCGATACGGTCTTGGCCTTGCCCTTCTCGAACGCGGTCACGCCCTGGATGTCGAGGAACGGACCCAGGTCGGACGTGCCGACGCTCGGGGTCACGATGCGCGTCAGCGTAAACGCCACGTCCTGCGGCGTGAGCACGTCGCCGTTCCAGAAGTGGACGCCCTTGCGGATCGTGAACGTGTAGGTGTTGCCCGCCTGGCTCCAGGACGTCGCCAGGTCGGGTTCGAGGGTGAGCCCGGTCGGCGCGAACTGGACCAGGGTGTCGTACATCGCCTCGATGAAGTTGAGCGTCTCGGTGTCGGCGCCGGTGGCCGGATCCAGCGAGGCCGGCTCCGACGTCGAGTCGGCGATGATCGTGCCGCCGTAGCGCGGCGCGGCGGTGTGGCGGCTGGAGGCACCGGCGACGCCGGCCGCGCCGGCTCCGACAAGCGCGGCGGCGAGGGCGATGGGGACGAGGTGCTTGGCGATGCGCACGGGCAGGCCTCCTGTAGTGCGGGGTGGGGCGAACTCGTCCGACCGCGCGTCGAGCGGAGGGCGAGGTACCGTTGTGGTTCGATTCGCGCCGTGGCCATCCTCCATGGGCGTCGGACGGCCTGACGGCAGGCGGCGCGACCCGCCGTCAGAACCCCGGCGTCAGGCCGTCACGGTCCGTTGACGCACAGGTCCGCCCGCTCGACAATCCGGGCATGACAGACCGACCGGCAAACGATTCCGTGGCCGAGGTAACCATCGGCTTGGGCGCGCCTGAGGACTACGACGAGGCGGTCCGCGTGTGGCGCGCGTCGAACACGGCGCGACGCGGCGGCCGGCCGGCCCGTGCCGGAGGCGACGAGCGGGTCCGCCGGCATATGGGGCTCGCCGATGCCTTTCTCCTGGTCGCGCGGGACGGTCCGCGGGTGGTCGGCATCACGCTGGGGATGCAAGGGCGCGCAGACGACGGCGCTGGCCCTGCGCTACCCGGCCTATGCCACATCGGCCTCGTCTTCGTCGCAGCCGAGCGATGGGGGCAGGGCATCGGCGGCAAGCTGGTCGACGCCGTGCTGCGCGAAGCCGTAGCGCGGGGATACCGGGCGGCCCAGCTGTGGACCCACGCCGACAACGGCCGCAGCCGGCGTCTGTACACAAGCCGCGGCTTCACGCGGAGCGGACGCGAGAAGGTCGACGACGAGGGCGAGACCATCGTGCAGTTCACCCGTCCGCTTCCCTGACTGCAGCATTCGAGCCGGCCGGCATGACCGCAGATCGCTTCCGGGGGCTACAAGGTAACCGTCCCGGCGACACCCGTCACGACACGGCCGCCCACCCAGATGGCGCCTTCGTCGTCCTGCTCGACGCGCACGCGGCCGGACCGGCCCAGAGCCGTCCCCTGGCTCGCCGCGTATGGCGCCGTCGCCCGGCCGGTGGCGATCGGCCACTGGGCCAGGGACGCGTTGAGGCTGCCCGTCACCGGGTCCTTCACCGTCGCCCCGTTCTGGGGGAAGAACGCGCGCACCTCGAACGCCGCCGGCCCGCCGGCCGGGTAGGGCCCCACCACGCCGAGGTCCACGGCGACCAGCCCCGGCCGCCGGTCGAGGACCTCTTCAGCGCTATCCAGAAGCACGGCGACCCAGCCCGTTCCGTTGTCGACCCATTGCGACGCCCGGATGCGCTCGACCGCGACGCCCAGGACCACCGCGATGTGTCGCACGAGCGCCGGCTCGACCGCGCCCGACCACAAGAGCGCAGGGGCGACAAACGCCAGGCCGTCGCCCGTGCAGGCACCCGCACGAGACCCGCGCCGCACTCCTGGACGATGACGTCACCGCGTTGCCTGCCCCCCGCCTCGAACCGCGCATTGCAGGTCCCGAGCGTCGGATAGCGGGCAAAGGGGAGGCCGCCCATCCGATCGCACACCGGTGCCGGTGGCCCGGGCGACCCGAGACGTCGCAGATGCGGCAGGACGCGCCGTGCGCACCGCCGACTTTGGCGCTTTGGCAGGCCCGCCAGGGGACGCAGGCGCGGTCGAGAAGCCGGGTATGACACATGCCCGGAGGTGACCACGGATGCCCGTTCGCTTGAGCCCCCGGTCTGCCGGCGGCCTGGCGCTGGCCGTGCTGGTGGCCCTGATGGTCGCCCCGACATCCCCCGCACCAGGCCGTGTGGCGGCCGCAGCGAACGGTCCGACCTTGCGCCTGACCCCCGCGGCCGGCCCGCCGGGCACGGTCATCACGTTGCACGGGTTCGCCCCGGGGCTGACCGCCCAGGACCTCCAGGGTGGCAGCGGCGTGACCATCTGCATTGACGGCTGCGCCGACGGCTTCACGGATCAGGGCCTGGTCGTCCGCTACGACGGGTCCGGGCGGTTCACGGCGCGGCTGGCGCTACCCACGGTGCCGGTCCTTACGGCTCGTGGTCCGCTCGTCCTGTCCGACGGCCGGTACCCGATCGGCTTTCCGTGCATCGGGCCGGACCAGATGGGCTGCCTGGGCTCGTCCATGGCCAGCGCCGCCTTCCGGGTGGTGGGCGCCACCGGCGCGCAGGCGAGCGCGTGCAGCCGCGCCGTCGCCTGCGCCGCCCTGTCCTTCTTGCCTGTCGACGCGCGCCCCGGCGAGCTGGTCCGCGTCACGGGGTTCGCGCCCGTGTCGCCGGTGATCGGCCGCCCCTTCGGGTACAACCTCGTTCTCGAGCAGGCGGGACGGTTCGGGCAGGTCGGCGCCGTCACCCAGGGCATGAACGGCCGTCTCACCGCCACGTTTCGCGTGCCCGCAGTCGTGTCAGGCACCGGCGCGGTGGTGGCGGGCACGACCCGCGCTGCCCTCGAGTACCAGTTCCACGACGTGCCGCTCGCCCGCGCCCCCCTGCCGACCGGCGTGACGATCACCCGCAAGGGCAAGGCGGGTACACAGTTCGCCTACGAGCTGGTGCGGCTGGCACCGACACCGTTTCGCATCGTCGCGCCCCCGCGCTGGTCCGCGCTCGGATCGCTGACGCCCCTGGCGAGCGCCTGGAGCCAGCCCGTGCCGCTCGCGGTCCGCCCGGGGCACCCCGGCGACGTTGCGACCGGGGAGCGACAGCTGGTCGGCCGACCGGAACATCCATGCCTCCGACGCCACGGGCCGGCTGTTGGTGGGCGGCGACCGGCTGTACGGCCTGCGGTTGGCGAGGGACGGGTCCTGGACCGGCGTCGTCGCGGCCCCCCTGCCGGGAACGGCCGCGCGGCCATGAGCACGCATGCGACGGGACCCGCCGCATGCGATGGCGCACCGCATCGGCAGGTGGCCTCAGGCCGGTCCTGACCCCGCGCTCGCCCGCTTTCGCGCGCCCCGCCGCACCCGAACCTGCGCGCAGTCGAGACGCTGCGCCGCCACCGCCATCTTGACTCTTCGCATCGCTCCCGGGCCGGGGGAGGCGTCCCGACCCGCCGACGGGTCCGGGTTCGTCGCCTCCGGGCGATGGCCGGGGGGTCGCGACCGCCATGCGCAGCCGTGCGGACGCCGCATCGGGTCCGACTGGACCGATCTTACCCCCGACCCGGGCAAGGACCGGCGATAATATGGCAGAATTTGGCATCCCTCGGGAGGGGGGATGGCGATGCCGGCCCAGGTCCCGGTCGATCTCGACGCCGTCGAGGAACGCCTCACGCCCAGATTCACGGCCCGATCGCTCACCGCACTCGCCCTCGGCGCAGCGGTTGGATTCGTCGCGGCGCAAATGACGCACGCGCTGCCCGCCGGCGTGCGTGCGGCCGTGTGTGCGCCCGCGGCCGCCCTGACGTGGTCGGCCCTGGCCGCGCGCTGGCAGGGCGCCTACACGTCGCAATGGGCCGCGCGCGTGGCCCGGTTCGCTGTGTCCCCGCACCGCATGGCGCCGGTCCCCGCCGTGCCGTCCCCGGCCGGCCGGAGGGCACGACCGTGAGGCGCCGGGTTGGTGGGTTGCCCAGGCCCCTTGTCGCACCGGCCGGGGTGGCCGGCGTCGCGGGCGCGCAGGGACCACGGTGGGCCGTGTACGAGGTACGGGGTGTGGAGGCGCCGCCCCACGAGGCGGTGGAACGCCTGGGAGCCTGGCTGTGCGCGCTCGAGCGTCCGGTGCAGTTCGTCCTGCGGGCCGAGCGGCTGGCGGCCGGGGACGTGCGCCCGCTCGGGGGGGCCTCCGCCGTTCTCGATCCGTCCCTCCTCCGGCTGTCCCATCAGCTCGCCGCGGCCGGCCTCGTGCGTCGGCGCCTGTACCTGGCCGTCGGCGCCGACGACCCTGGAGCGACCCGCACGTCCCTGGGCGCCGCAGGCTTCGACGTCGAGCCTGTCGACGCGCGTACCACGGCGGACCTGGTCAGGCGCCTTCTCGGCGGGACCCCACTTCCGGACGGGCTCGAGGTCGACGAGGCGGGCGGCACCGACGCACCTGGCGGTCGCCCCCTCACCTTGTCGCCGCGCGATGCCGCGGCGCCGGCCGCCGTCGCGAACGGCAGCCGCACCTGGCACGAGCACCTCCGACCCGACCGTCTCGCCGTCAGCGTCGACCACGTGGTCACCGATGCCGGCGCGGTGGCGCTCCTGTACATCGACGGCCTGCCGCGGGAGGTGGCGGACGAGGGACTTGCCGACGCCCTGAGCCTGCCGGATGCGCTCGACGTCTCCGTCCGCCTGTGGCCGCTACCGGCCGAGCAGGTGGTGCGCTACCTCTCCCGCCGCCTGCGCGACCTGCGCTCCAGCCAGGCGCTGGCGCCCGGTGGCGAGGTCGACTACCGCCTGCCCACGGCCGTCGCCGACGCCGAGCGACTTCGCGAAGCCGTGTACGTGGGCACGACCAAGCTCCTGCACGCACAGATCATCGTCGCCGTGCGCGGGATCGACCGGGCCGAGGCGCTCGCCGCCGCGGCAGGGGTGCGGGCGCGGCTGTCCCGCCTGGGCTACCTCGCCCGCGCCGCGGTCTGGCGGCAGTGGCCAGCCCTGTGCGCCCTTCTTCCCGGCACCCCGGACACATTCGGCGGCGTGCTCAACGTGACCAACCAGGCGGCGGCCCGCCTCGTCCCGCTGACCCTGGTCCCGCCCTTCCCGGAGCACGGCGTCCTCCTGGGTCGCGACCGTGTCCGCCGGGCGCCCGTCCACCTCGACCGCGGCCGGCTGAGCAATCCGGCCGCCCTGTACCTGGGCGCCCCGGGATCGGGAAAGAGCACCCTCGCCAAGATGGAGATCTTGCGCGCGGCCGGGCGCACACCGACGGACCGCTTCGTCGTGGTCGACCCGGAAGGGGAGTACGGCCGCGTGGTGCAGCGCCTGCCGGGTGGGGTCGCCGTCGACGTCAGCCAACCCGGCGACATCCGTCTGCCCCTCCTGGCCGGGAGTGGGCGCGACGACAACCCTGCGTTGCGGGCGGCGCGGGCGGCAACGCTTCTGGTGCCTGTCCTCGGGATCGACGATCCCGGCGCGCGCCTCCACCTGACCCAGGCGATCGACGCGCTCCTGGCGCGCCCGCCGGCCGACCTCGCCGACCTCCCCGACATGCTCGCCGCAGTCGACCCGGACCTTGCGAACCGGACCGCCCACGCCCTCGCCGGTCCGCTTCGCATCCTGGCCGGGCGCGCTGCGCCCGAGCCGCGCCCGCGGGCCATGGCCCTCGATCTGCGCGAGGTGGACAGCACCGTCCTGCCCGCCCTCCTGCCGGCCTTGACCGAAGCGCTCATCGCATCGCTCCACGACGAGCGGGGTGACGGCCTGCTATGGCTGACCCTCGACGAGTTCCACCTGTTCCTCGCCCATGCCGAAGGGGCGCGGCTGCTCGTCGCCCTAGCCAAGCGGGCACGCAAGCGGGGCATCGTCCTCACGGCCGTCACCCAGCACCTCGTGGACCTCGTTCGCCACCCGGACGGCGAGGCGATCCTGTCGGCGGTCGAGACGGTGGCGCTGTTCCGGCCGGGCGTCGATCTGGCGCCGTTCGCCACGACCCTTGCCATGCGCGATGAGGAGCGGTCCCATGCCCAGGCCATGCCGCCCGGCGAGGCACTCCTGCGCTCCGGGGGACGCACGGCGTGGGTCGAGATCCACCTCAGCGACGACGAACGCCGCGTGGCCGACACCCGCCCACACGCGCTGCGCGGGCCGGTCCAGCCCCATCCCGATGCGGAGGTGACCGCCCATGGTCCTGCGCGCTGAGCGTCTCCTGCCGTCGGCCGCGGCGGTTGGCACCTCGGCCATCGTCGCGCTCGCGACGGGCCACGTCTCGTCGGCCCACGCCCCGGTGCTCGGTCTCACGGTCCGGCGGCCGGTGGCCGCCGGCGCCCGGGTCCCGGCCGGGGACCTGGCCGTCGGCCCGATCGCGTCGTCCGGCCCGCCGTCGGCCCGAGGGCCCCTGTTCGCCCGCGTAACGCTGACGCCCGGCGAGCCGGTCAGCGCCGCCGAGCTGACCACGAAGGCACCGCAAGGCGCCCCTGCCCTGCCCGCGGGGGACGTGGTGCAAACGGTCACCCTGGCCACGTCCGCGTTGCCTGCCGGCACGGGTCGCGCAAGTGTGGTCGCGCTGGTCGGCGCGGCGAACACGTCGCAGGCGGTGGCCCTCCTGGCGACGCGGGCCCTGGTCCTGGCCGCCGTGACCGCGCCGACGGTGCTCGGCGCGGCGCCGTCGCGCGAATTGACGATCGCCCTGCCCCTGGCGAGCGCGCTCGCGGTGGCCGCCGCCGAGCGTAACGGCAGCCTGGCCCTCCTCGCCTGGCCGACGCGGGGCCAGGGTTTTGGCCGATGAGCCGCGACGAGGGACCGCGCCTGTTCGTCTGGGCAGACACCTGGCCGAGCGTGTACCCGCCGACGGCGACCCTGGAAGCCGCGCCGTGGGCAACGCCACCGGCAGTCGTCGCCAGCCGTGCGGCGGGCTTGGCGGCGGACGCGATCGTCGTCGTTCCCCCGCCCGCCCCGGCGCAGGCCGTGACGGCCCGACTGCAGGAGCTGCGCCGGTGCACGCGCCTTCCGCTGTGGTGGCCGCAGGACGCGGCCGGCCCGGCGCCCGACGGGCCCGTCCGGGCCTCCGTGGCCCCGTTCGAAATTCTTCCGATGCTCGAGCCCGCATCGGTGGACGCCGCCCTCGCACGGGCACGCACGGGGCCTCCCGGCGACCGCGCTGCTGCTGAGGATCTGCCGCTCGTGGCGATGTTCGGCCCGTGCGGCGGGGTGGGCACGTCGACCCTCGCAGTGGCCCTGGCGCGGACGCTGGCGATGTGGAGCGTGCCCACGGTCCTCACCGACCTCAACCTGCACGCGCCCGACCTGACGGCGATGCTGGGGGCGTGGCGCGACGTCGACGGCCGCGCGAGGCTTGAGACCTACCTGCGCGAGCCGCGCACCTCGCCGGTGCCGATCGACCCCCGGCGGCCTCTCGCGCTGGTACCGGGGCTGGCCGACCTGGAGAATCTCGACGACGTCTCGGTGGGCGCGGTGGTGGCGCTGTTCGAGCGTCTGCGCGACCGATTGCGCGTGGTCGACACCGCCCCCGTGGTGACCGACCCGGCCGTGTACGCGACCCTGCGATCGGCAAGCCACCTGGTCGTGGTCATCGGTACGGACGTCTCGGCGCGCCTGCAGTTGCGACGCTACCACCGGCTCTTCGCGCAGCTCGGGCTGCGCTGGCGCGAGGCGCTCCTCGTCGTCAACCACTCGCGGCCGGGGCCGCTCCTGTCGGCAGCCCAGGTCGAGGAGGAGGTCGGCCTGGCTCCCGTCAGCCTTCTGCCCTACCGGTCCGGGCTGTGGGCCAAGCCTGGCGCGCTGCGTCTGGACGCTGCCTGGAAGCGGGGTGTCGAGGCGCTGGCCGCCACCGTCATCGGTCGGTCGGCAGGCGCGCCGTCACCGGGCAGCCCGGGTGGGTCCCGCTGATGGAGCAGATCGCCCTGCGCGCCGAGATCGACCGGGTGCGACAGCGGTCGGTGGCCGCACCCGACGGTGTGCCCGCCCCGCCCCCCGCCCCTCGCACGAGCGCCGCCCCCGGCCGGACGGCGGCGCACGAGGGCGTCGGCGGTCTCGTCGCCTGGCTGGGCCACGGTGCCCGGGCGGTCCGGGTCGACCTGCCGGCGCCGGTGTGGCAAGAGCCCGACCCGCCCGCCGACCCGTTCGGACTGGGCCCGCTCGCCCCGCTCGTGCGCGACCGGCAGGTGGGCGACATCCTCGTCGTCGGCGCCGAGCGGGTGTTCGCGGAGATCGCCGGCCGCCTCGAGCGCCAGCCGTTCGCCTTTCCCGACGACGAGGCGGTGGTCGCCCTGGCCCAACGTCTGGCCGCGCCGCTGGGCCGCGAGCTGACGGTCGTCCAGCCGTTCGTCGACGCCCGCCTGGACGCGCTCGGTCTGCGGCTGACCGCCACCGTGGCGCCGGTCTCGCGCCTTCCTACCCTGTCCTTGCGCAAGACGCGGGCGATGGACCCGAGCCGCGAGGCGCTCGTCGCCGCCGGGTTCGCGGACGCGGCCGTGCTGGACCTTCTCGGCCGGGCGGTGCGCGCGCGCCTGAATTTGGTCCTGTTCGGGCCGACCGGGGCGGGCAAGACCACCCTCGCGCGCCACCTCGCCCGTCACGTGCCGCCCGACGAGCGCATCGTCACCCTCGAAGAGACCCTCGAGCTGGGGCTGTCGGACATGCACCCGCACGTGGTCGAGCTCGAGACGCGCGAGACGGTGCGGACCACCGGTCCCCTACCGATCGACATGGACCAGGCCCTGCGTCAGGTGCTCCACATGCGCCCGGACCGGATCGTGGTGGGCGAGATCCGCCACCGGGAGGCCCTTACCTGGGTCATGGCCCTGGGAACCGGCCACCGCGGCAGCTGGACCACCCTCCACGCCGAGGGACCGGAGGACGTCTTCGACCGCCTCGCCTTTGCGATGCTCCTCGCCGCTCCCCACGTCGATCCGTCCGTCCTGCGCACCCAGGCGGCGCGCGCCGTCGATCTGGTCGTGGGCGTCGAGCGCGAGCCGGGCGGGCGCCGGCTCATCCGCTCGGTCAGCGAGGTCGCCGGCATAGACGGCGCGAGGGTCCGCCTGCGGCCGCTCTTCGTCGCCGTCGGCTCGTCCTGGGAGGCGGTCGGCGAGCCGGCGGGACGAACGGCCACGCGCCTGGCCCAGGTCGACCGGTGATTGCGGCCATCCTCGCCGGCAGCCTGACCGGCGTCGTGGCGGCCTGGGCGCCTGGGCGACGAACGCGCCCGCCCATGGCCTGGCCCCACCTGCCGCCGGCCGCCCTTGCCGTCGGAGTCGGGGCCGCGGCCGGGATGGCCTGTGCCCGCGCCCTCGGCGACCCGCTCTGCCTGCCGCTGGGCGCCGCCCTCGGGTGGGGTGCGGCGGACCTCATTGCGCGGGTGGGCGCCGAGCGCTCCCTCCTCGCCCGTACCCAGGCGGTGGTGCCGGCGCTGCAGCGCGTCGAACAGGAACTGCAGGCGGGTGCGCATCCCCTCACCGCCCTGGCCTGGGCCGTGCGCGACGGCCGCGGCGCGCCGGCGCTCGCGTCGGCCGTGGAGCGGCTCGGCGCCGACCTGGGCGAGGGCGAGACGCTGGCGCGGGCCGCCGCCGGCTGGGCCGTGCGCGAGTCGCTGCCCGTCCTGCGGCTGTTCGCCCGGCTGCTCGCGCTGCACGCCGCCTGGGGGAGCGACCTCGGCACGGGTCTGCGGCGCGTCCTTCGGGAGGCCGAGCGCAGCGTCGCGTTCGGTGCCCAGGGGCGGACGGAGCATCGCCTGTACGAAGTCCTGACGGCCGCGTTCCTGGCCGTCGATCTGGCAGCCGGCGCCGCAGCGCTCGGCGGCTGGCCGCGGGCCATCGCCAGTCCCGTCGCGACCCCCTGGGGGCATGCCCTCCTGATCGGGTCGGCCATCCTCACCGCCCTGGCGGTGGCGCTGCCGGTGTCGCTGGCCGCCGGGTCCCCGCCGCGCGCCCGACGGGTCGCTCGCCGTGGATAGCGAAGCCCTGGCCGCGCTTGTCGGCGCCATCGCCGGCATGGCAGCCGGCGCCGCCGTCGGACGACCAAGACGGGTGCTCCGACCACCTGTGGCCCCAGCACCACCCGCGCCGGGGCCGGCCCTCGCCTACGGCCCGTCGGTCGTCATCGCGCCGCTGGCGATCCTCGCGCTCGCCGCCCCCTGGGGGCCCGTGCCCCTGCCGCTCGCGCTGGCCCTCGCCGCCCTCGGAGCCAGCGGTTCGACCCTCGCGACAACGCATCTCGCCGAGGTCTGGCGGCGGCGCCGGCTGCGTGAACTGTTTCCCGACTGGCTTGCCTTCCTGTCCGCCGCGGTCGACCTGGGCGTGCCGCTGGCGGCCGCCCTCGAGGTCGCCGCCGCCGGCGTCGATCCGCCCCTGCGCGAGCCCGCCGCGGCGCTCGCCCTTGCCGCCCTGCGCGGCGAGGCCGGTCCGGCGCTGGGCGCGTTCGCCGAGGCGGTCGGCACGGCCGAGGCGACCTTCGTCGTCTCGGTCCTGGAGCGCCAGCGACACCTGGGCGTGTCGGTGGCATCGCTCCTCCTCGAGGAGGAGGGGATGCTGGCGCGGCTGCGCTGGCAGGAACGCCAGGCCCGCCAGGGCGTCGTGCCCTATGCCTTCACGGCCAGCGTCGGCGTACTGCTCGTGAACGCGGCGGTCCTGTTCCTCGCGCCCCGGGCAGCGGAGCTTCTCGGCATGCTCCGCAGCACCGCCGTCCCGTAAGGCCCGCACGGGTGGTCGCGCCGAGGGGACGGTCGGGCCCCCCGGTCCCAGTCGTTTATGGTCGAAGGGCGGCCACACGCTTCCAGAACACGGTCGTGGCGCACGGACGGCCATCCGGGTAGAGCGCGTACCCGGGGATGCTGCCCAGGGTCTGCCAGCCGAGGCGTGCGTACAGCCGCTCCGCCGCGTCGCCGGTCACGGTGTCCAGGACGAGCAGCGTACGGCCCTGCGCGGCGGCCTCCCGCTCGGCACGCTCCACCAGCACCTGCCCGACACCGCGCCGCCGCGCGGCCCGGTGCACCAGGAGCTTGGCTACGTCCGCGCGATGCGGCTGGTTGGGCGCCACCGCGTAGACCACCTGGACCGTGCCCACGAGGCGCTCGTCAAGGTACGCGGCCAGGAGAAGCCGCCGCCCGGCCGCAACCTCCGCGACGAACCCGGCAAAGGCCGCCCGTGCGTCGTGCCGGGTAAACGGCGCCATGTAGCTGACCGAGGCGCCGCCGGCGACGCAGTCGTACAGCACCTCGGCGAGCGCATCGAGGGCACGATCCGCCTCCGGGACGTCGAGACGCCGCACCGTCACCGCTGCCGTACCGGTCGTCCCGTCCCCCGCCATCGCGATCCCTCCCGACGGACGGCGGCTTCGTCCTCGTGGGCTCGTCCGCCTGCCGCCCTGCGTACGGTCCCGCCAGACGTCCACATGGTGGCGGGCCGGTTCGTCGCCACCCTCGGCCCGCACGCCGTCCGCGGCGGCATCCCTGTACGTCGCCCGGCGGACGAGCCTAGGATGGGGCATGTCCGCGCCGATTGCGGGCCGGGCAAGGAGGTCAAGCCATGACCCGGACTGCGCCTAGCCTGTACCCGTCCATCCAGTACACCGACGCACGCGCCGCGATCGCGTTTCTCCAGAACGCCTTCGGTTTCACGCAGCGCGTCGTCTACCCGGACGGCGACGGCGGCATGGACCATGCCGAACCGACCCTCGGCGACGGCGTGCTCATGCTCGGCACCCGGCGCGGCGGGCGGCTCGGACCGGAGCACCCGCCCTACGTCGCCGTCGACAACCCGGACGGCCACTGCGAGCGTGCGCGCGCCGCCGGCGCCGCGATCGTCGCGCAGCCCTACGACACCGGCTACGGGTCGCGGGAGTACAGGGCGCAAGACCCCGAGGGCAACGTGTGGGTGTTCGGCACCTGCCCGCCCCCGGCGGACGACCCCGCGTAGGGCCGGCGATGGCGGCAGATAGCGCGGTCGGGGCGCTGCAGCGGGTGCGGGCGGCATGCACGGCCCTACCGGAGGTCACCGAGCGGCTGAGCCACGGCACACCCACCTGGTTCGTGCGTGACCGGCGCTCCTTCGCCATGTTCTGGGACGACCACCACGGCGACGGCCGGCTGTGCCTGTGGCTGGCCGCCCCGCCCGACGTCCGGGCGACGCTGGTGGAGGCCAACCCGCAGGCGTACTTCGTCCCGCCCTACGTGGGTCACCGCGGCTGGGTCGGGGTGCGCCTGGACCGGGACCTGCCCTGGTCGGCGGTGGAGTACGCGATCGCCGATGCGCACCGCGTGGTCGAGGCCGTGACGCCGCGACCCGGGCCGGCGCGAGGCAGCCCTCCCTAGGCCCGCACCGGACAAATTCGGAAACGACTGCCAGGGGCCGGGAGGAATCCGCGGGCGCGCGCCGTATTGCAGGCGTTTAAGCGCATCGACGACAGGCTGTGACGGGGAGCGGGCGAAGCCCGGGCGCAAGAGAGCCGGCGGTTGGTGCGAGCCGGCGCCCACGCTTCGCCCCACTCACCCCCGAGCCGCGCCCCGAACCCGCAACGCGGGCTAGGCGGCGCCGGCCGCTCCGGCGGCCGTTACCAACAAATCCGCTTCGGCGGGAAAGGGGCCCCGGCGTGCCGGGGCAACAAGGGTGGTACCGCGGGCCAGGGGGCCCGTCCCTTCGGGGGCGGGGCCCCCTGGTTTCGTATCCGTGCCCCGCCGCGATGCGCGAGTCGACCAAGCGGAAGGAGGAGGTTTACGTGCGCAGGATCACGGTGTTCGACACGACCCTTCGCGACGGCGAGCAGACCCCGGGGGTAAGCCTCCTTCTTGCCGAGAAGGTGGAGATCGCGATCGCCCTGGCGGACCTAGGCGTGGACGTCATCGAGGCCGGCTTTCCCGCCACGTCGCCGGCCGAGGAAGAGGCGGTGGCCCAGATCGCCCGCCACCTGGACGGCGTCACGGTGGCCGCGCTCGCCCGTACCACGCGGGCCGACCTGGAAAGTGCCGCGCGCGCCCTCGAGGGGGCAGACCGCCCCCGGATCCACGTCTTCTCGTCCGCCTCGGAGGTGCACATCCGCAGCATCCTGCGCCGGCCGCCCGAAGAGGTTGTCGCGGAGGCGGCCGATACGGTGCGCGAGGCGCGCCGGTACACCGACGACGTCGAGTTCTCGCCCCAGGACGCCACCCGCGCCGACCCCGACTTCCTCCTCGCGTTTTACGACGCGGTGATCGAGGCCGGCGCCACGACCGTGAACATCCCGGACACGGTCGGCTACGCCTGGCCCTGGCAGATGGCCGAGCTCGTGGCGCGCGTGCGGGCGCACGTGCCGGCGTCCGTGGCGGTGTCGGTGCACTGCCACGACGACCTGGGCCTCGCCGTCGCGAACTCGCTCGCCTCGCTCGGCGCCGGCGCCGACCAGGTCGAGTGCACCGTGAACGGCATCGGCGAGCGGGCCGGCAACGCCTCGATGGAAGAGATCGTCACGGCCATGCGGATCCGCCCCGACGTCCTGCCCTTCGCCTGCGGCGTGCGAAGCGACGGGCTCGTCGCGGCAAGCGAGCTCGTCGCCGCCCGCACGGGCGTCGTCGTCCAGCCGAACAAGGCGGTGGTCGGTCGCAACGCCTTTCGCCACGAGAGCGGCATCCACCAGGACGGGGTGCTCAAGGACCCGTCCACGTACGAGATCATCGACCCGGCGTCGGTGGGCGGACGCGGCAAGCTCGTCATCGGGAAGCACTCCGGCCGCCATGCCCTGCGGCGGGAACTGGAAGCCCTGGGCCTGCGCCCCGACGACCAGGCCGTGCGCACCATCTGGCAGCGGGTGAAGGCGATCGCGAGCGAGCGGGGCGATCTGTCGCCCGACGCGCTGCGGGCGATCGCCCACGCCGCGATGGCCGCCCCGTCGGCCGTCCACGCCCAGGGAGAGGCACGCTGATGCCGCGCGTCGCGGTTCTTCCCGGGGACGGCGTGGGGCCGGAGGTGACGCGTGAGGCGGTGCGCGTCCTTCAGGCCGCCGCGGGCCTGTTCGGGCTGTCGGTCGGGGTGGAGGAGCACCCGGTGGGCGGGTGCGCCATCGACCTCGAGGGAGACCCCCTCCCCCCGGCCACCCTGGCCGCGTGCAGGCGGGCCGACGCCGTGCTCCTCGGCGCGGTCGGCGGTCCGGCCTGGGAGAAGGGCGGGGGGCCACGCCCCGAGGCAGGCTTGCTGCGCCTGCGGCGCGAGTTGGGCGTCTACGCCAACCTGCGCCCGATCGTCGCCGTCCCGGCGCTGGCCGGGGCCTCGCCGCTGCGGCCCGAGGTGTTCGCCACCGTGCGCTACACGATCGTGCGCGAGCTCACCGGCGGGCTCTACTTCGGTCCGCGCAGCCGGCGCGGCGACCGGGTCACCGACACCCTCGTCTACACCCGCCAGGAGATCGCCCGCGTGGCCCGGACGGCGTTCGGCCTGGCCGGGCACATGGGCCGGCACGTCACGCTGGTCGACAAGGCCAATGTGCTCGAGTCGTCGCGCGTCTGGCGCGAGGTCGTGAGCGAGGTGGCGGTCGAGTTCCCCTACGTCCCGCTCGAGACGGAGTTGGTCGACGCCTGCGCGATGCGCCTCGTGCGCGATCCCGGCCGCTACGGCGTGATCCTGACCGAGAACCTGTTCGGCGACATCCTGTCCGACTTGGGCGCGGGCACGCTCGGCAGCCTCGGACTGCTCCCGTCGGCCTCGCTCGGCGACCACGCGCCCGGGCTGTACGAACCGGTCCACGGCAGCGCGCCCGACATCGCCGGCCGCGGTACGGCGAACCCCCTGGGCGCGATCGGCGCCGTGGCCATGATGATGCGCCACGCCTTCGACCAGCCGACGGCGGCGGACGCGATCGAAGGGGCCGTCGACGATGCGCTGGCGGCCGGCCTGCGCACCCCGGACATCGCCGCCCCGGGAGAGACGGCGGTCGGCACCCGCGAGACGGCCGACGCCGTTTTGCGTGCGCTGGGAAGCCGGGTGCGGGCGCTGACGAACGCCGGCTGACGTACCGAGAGCCCCGGGCAAGGAGGTCTGCGCGTGTCCACGGCATCGCCCCGCACCCTGTACGACAAGCTCTGGCAGGACCATGTGGTGTACGAGGAGCCCGGGACCGGCCGCGGCCTGCTCTACGTCGACCTCCACCTCGTGCACGAGGTCACCTCGCCCCAGGCGTTCGCCGGCCTGCGCCAGGCCGACCGGGCCGTCCGACGGCCCGACCTGACCCTGGCCACGATCGACCACAACGTGGCCACAACGGCGCCCATCCTGCCCATCGCCGACGCCATGTCGGCCAGGCAGGTGGCCGCCCTGGAAGAGAACTGCCGCGCCTTCGGGGTCGAGCTGTTCGGCCTGGACAGCGACCGGCGCGGCATCGTGCACGTGATCGGCCCGGAGCTCGGGGCAACCCAGCCGGGCAAGACGGTCGTATGCGGCGACAGCCATACGTCGACGCACGGCGCCCTCGGGGCGCTTGCGTTCGGGATCGGCACGAGCGAGGTCGAGCACGTCCTCGCGACGCAATGCCTGTGGCAGGAGAAGAGCCGCCAGATGGCGGTCGAACTCGAAGGCTCCCTGTCCCCCGGCGTCACGGCCAAGGACATCGTCCTGCGCCTCATCGGCGAGATCGGCACCGGCGGCGCCGCCGGCCACGTCATCGAGTACCGCGGCAGTGCCGTGCGGGCGATGACCATGGAGGCGCGCATGACCCTGTGCAACATGTCGATCGAGGCCGGCGCGCGCGCGGGCATGGTGGCGCCGGACGACACCACATACGCCTACCTCGCCGGTCGGCCGCTCGCCCCCCGGGGCGACGCCTGGGAGGCAGCGATCGCACGCTGGCGCGACCTGCCCTCCGACCTCGGCGCCGTCTTCGACCGCACCGTGCGGATCGACGTCGGCCGGCTCGAACCCCAGGTGACGTGGGGGACGCACCCGGGCATGGTCGCCGGCGTCGGCGGGCGTGTGCCCGATCCGGCGTCCGTGCCGGACGCCGAGCGCGATGCCGTGGCGCGGGCCATTGCCTACATGGGCCTCGCGCCGGGGACGCCGATCACCGGCATTGCCCTCGACCGCGTGTTCATCGGCTCGTGCACCAACGGGCGGATCGAGGACCTGCGCGCCGCTGCCCGGGTTGTCCAGGGCAAGCGCGTCGCCCCGACCGTACGGGCGATGGTCGTGCCCGGCTCGCAGGCCGTGCGCCAGGCCGCCGAACGCGAGGGCCTCGACCGCGTGTTTCTCGACGCCGGTTTCGAGTGGCGCCTGTCGGGCTGCAGCCTGTGCCTCGGGATGAACCCGGACCTGCTGGGCGCCGGCGAGCGCTGCGCATCGACCTCCAACCGCAACTTCGAGGGTCGCCAGGGACCGGGCGGGCGCACCCACCTGGTCAGCCCGGCGATGGCCGCCGCGGCCGCCGTCGCCGGCCACTTCGTCGACGTGCGGGACTGGCCCGGCGTCGCCTGACAGGACAGGAAGGAGGGTCGCCCATGGAGCCGTTTCGCCAGCACTCGGGCATCGCCGCCCCGCTCGACCGTCCGAACGTGGACACCGACCAGATCATTCCCAAACGCTTCCTGAAGAGCATCGAGCGCTCGGGCTTCGCCGACGCCCTGTTCGCCGACTGGCGCTTTGCCCCGGACGGGACGCCGGTCGAAGCCTTCGTCCTCAACCTGCCGCGCTATCGCGGTGCGTCGGTGCTCGTCGCGGGCGCCAACTTCGGCTGCGGCTCGTCCCGCGAGCACGCCCCGTGGGCCCTTCGCGACTTCGGCATCCGCGCCGTGGTGGCACGGTCCTTCGCCGATATCTTCCGCCAGAACTGCGTCCAGAACGGGCTGGTTACGGCCGAGGTGACGGCGACGGACCAGGCCGCGCTCGTGCGGGCGATCGAGGCGACGCCCGGCTACCGGGTCACGGTCGACCTCGAGGCCCAGACCGTGCGGGGCGACGACGGCCTGCATGCGGCGTTTCGCATCGGCGCCTCGAGCCGCGACCGCCTGCTCGCGGGCGCGGACGAGATCGCCCTCACCCTCGCGCACGAGGCGGCGATCGCCGCCTACGAGGCCCGTCGGGCGGGCGGCTGAGACGCGCAGGAGCCCCCGCGGCAGCCATGAACGCTCGACCGAACCTCCCGTCGCGCCATCGCGCCGGGAGTTCGTCGTGCCGGAGGTGGATCGTCGCGCGGTTGCGGGTGCGGTCGTCGGCCGTGTGCCGGCCGCCCTGCATGCGGGCCTTGCCTCCCGGGCAGGCCACCGACTGGCCGGCGCGATCGCGATCGCGGCCATCGTCGACGCCCTGTGGCGCGCGCTCGATGCGGGCGGCAGCCGTTCGGCACGGCCGCGGAGGCACGCATCCCCGGCATGCCGCCGTTTGCGTATCTCGAAGGGGGCCGGGTCGTGGCGTACGGCGCCGACGCCGAGATCCTCGTCACCGTCCGCCCGTACGCGGAGCTGTTCGAACGGAAGGCGATCTACCGGTGATCGCCGCAAGCATCGCCCGAGCCAACAGGCAGGCATCCGGGCGCGTCTGTTCGCCGGAGGTGTCCACGTTGCCGACCCCTTCCCCTACATGGCGCGGCGTCGTGCGCCGGCTCGCAGGCGCTGGCGCGCTCGCGCTCGTGTCCCTGCCCCTCCTGACGCTCCAGCCGCCCGTCTGGGCGCGTCCCGTTCCCCGGGCCGAGCGCATCGAGGCAGCCCGCATCGCAAGCACGCTCGCGCGCCTGCCGATCTATCCGGGTGCCTCCCCCGCCCCCGCCGCCGGCTTTCCGATCGACGGCCCGCAGGCCGTGCCGGGCAGTCCCGACCTCGTGTCCGTCGACCGGTTGTGGTACGCGCAGGCAACGCCGGCCGGGTTTGCCGCCTGGCTTGACGCTCATGCGCCGGCCCGCCTGACCTCGGTCGGCAGCTTCGGCGGCAACGTCGGCGCGACCGGCGTCATGCTGGCGCCAAACCCGGACCCCGCCCGTATCACCGTCGAGATCTCGTGGCAGTCCGCTGCGTCGGGTCGCCTGGCGGTGCGCTACGACGTGCTCGGCATCTGGCAGCCGCCGCACCCGCCCGCGGAGGTGCTGCCCGCGGACGTGACCGCACGCGTAAGCCTGCGGGTGTCGGCCCGAGCGCCGCTGCGCTCGTTCACCCTCGACCGACCCGCGGCGCACCGCCTGGCGGCGCTCGTGAACGCCCTGCCGGTCGACACCCGGGGGGTCGTCCATGGCTGTCCGGCGGAGTTCGCCGGACCGGCGACGCACGTCACCGTCCGGTTCCTCTGGCCGGGCGGGTCGCTCACCGTGCGCGAGGGGGCGGACAGCTGCGCCGGCGTCGTGGTCGCCACCGGCGCGGGAAGCCCCCTGCCGGGGCTGTTCGACCCCGGCGAGCGCATCCTCGCAGCGGCCGAGGGGATGGACCGGTAGGATCGGATCGCGAGCCGGCGGGAGGGGAAGGGCGTGGGTGGGACGCGAGGGCTGCGCGCGGCGCACGCTCTGGGCGCGCTGCTCGCGGTCGTCGTCGCGGTGGCCGTCGGTAGCGGGCTCGCCCCGGACGCGGCCGCCGGGTCGATGCCCGCGGCCGAGCGGCAGACCCTGGGTCGCATCACGCGGGTCCTGGCGTCCCTCCCCGTGTATCCGGGTGCACGGCGCGCGCACGCCGCCGGGTTCCCGCTTACGGGACCGGCGGGGATCGTCGGCCTGGGAAGCCCCTACCGGCTTACCGTGCATGGCCTTTGGTACGCCCGGGCCGGCGTGATCGCGCTGAACGACTGGGCGGACGCGCTCGCGGCCCGCCTGCGCATGACCGAGGTCGGCGGCACGGGCAAGGACGGCGTGCGCATGGGTGTGCTGATGACACCGTCGGCGGACCCCCAGAGCCTGTGGGTGTCGATCGGCTGGCAGCCCGTCGGCAAGGGCCGGATGGCCATCCGCTACGACGTGACGGCCATGTGGCAGCCCCCCCACCCGCCGGCGGAGATCGTGCCGGCCGACGTGACCGCAGCGAGGGTGCGTCTACGCGTGTCGCCGACCGCTCCGGTGCGCTCCTATACCCTGAAGGGGATGGCGGCGGGCCGCCTGGCGACGCTCGTGAACGCCCTGCCCGTCGACACCCGGGGCGCGCACGGCTGTCCCGGCGAGGTCGCAGGGCCCGCGGCCCACGTCACCGTCCGGTTCGTCTGGCCGACCGGATCGCTCACCGCGCGCGAGGGTGCGGACAGCTGCGCCGGCGTCGCGGTCGCCACCGGCACCGGACGCCCCCTGCCTGCGCTGTTCGACCCCGGCGAACGCATCATGGCGGCGGCGCGGGCGGACGCGCGATAGGCCGGACCCCTGCGCCTACACGTGCAGGCGGTAGACGCGCCTCCCCGGCTGCCCCACGCGCCGTATCCCCGGTGAGCCCGGGCACACGGGGACGAGTCGGGACCCGGCGACGGGCGCCCCCTACTCGCGCTCGACGGGAAGGCCTGCGGCCATCCAGGCGATCGTGCCGCCGGCCAGGCTATACGCGGTCAGGCCGGCCTCCCCGAGCTGCAGCGCTGCCCGCGCGCTTCGCCCGCCCATGGCGCATACGCACAGGATCTCGCGCTCCCTCGCGAGGCCGGCGATCGCGTCGCCGACCTGCTCGAGCGGCACCGACCGGGCGCCGGGCAGGTGGCCCGAGCGGTACTCGGCGTCCGAGCGGACGTCGAGGATCAGCATGTCGCGCGCGCCCAGACGCTCGCGGGCCTCGTCGGGGGACAGGGTCGGCACGGCCGGGGCATGGCTTGCGGCCGGCGCGGCCGGCGTGCAGAACCCCTCGTAGTCGTCGAGGAGCTCGGTCACGGTGGGCGCGTCGCCGCACACGGCACAGGCCGGGTCGCGACGCCAGCGCATCGACTGCCACTCGGTGGTCAGGGCGTCGTACAGGAGCAGGCGGCCGACCGGCGGATGGCCGATGCCGACCAAGGCCTTGAGCGCCTCGACCGCCTCGAGGCTGCCCAAAACCCCGGCCAGGGCACCGAGCACGCCGGCCTCGGCGCAGCTGGGCACCGACCCGGCCGGAGGCGGCTCGGGAAACAGGCAGCGGTAGCAGCCCGAGCCCGGCATGTAGACGGTGAACTGGCCCTCGAAGCGCAGGATCGCCGCGTCGACGAGGGGCTTGCCGAGGAGCACGCAGGCGTCGTTGATGAGGTAGCGGGCAGGGAAGTTGTCCGACCCGTTCACAACCAGGTCGTAGGCGCCAATGATCTCGCGCGCGTTGGCGCTCGTGAGGAACGCCCCGTGCTCGCGGATCTCGACATCGGGGTTCTGCCGGCGTAGGCGGTCGGCCATCGAGCTGGTCTTCGGACGGCCCAGGTCGGCCGCCGTATGCGCCACCTGCCGGTGGAGGTTCGACGCCTCCACCCGGTCGCCGTCGACGATGCCGATCGTCCCCACCCCGGCGGCCGCCAGGTACAGACCGGCGACCGTGCCCAGCGCACCCGCGCCGACCACCAGGACCCGGCTCGCGAGCAGGCGGGCCTGCCCGTCAACGCCCACCTCGGGCAGGACCATCTGGCGCTGGTAGCGCGTCACCTGCTCCGGCGTCAGGGCGGGAAGGGCATCCGCCTGACGGGTAGGAGTCGCCATGCGACCGCCCCCTCTCTTGTGTACCGATTGACCTACGCTAGCCCCCCGACACCGCCTTGAGCAACCAGACCTCGGTCCCGTCCGGCACCGGCGTCGCCAGGCCCTGGGCCCGCCGCGCGTCCTGTTCGCCGACATACAGGTTGATGTGCCGGCGCACCGCCCCGTCGGCTTCGGTCACCCGGCCCCGCATGGCCGGGTACATCGCGTGCAGGGCGTCGAGGACGGCCCCGGCGTCGCCTGCCCCCTGGGGCCAGGGCAGGGCCAGCCGCCGGTCGGCGCCGATGTCCTGGGCGAGGTCGCCCGGCAGGTGGACCGTGATCACGCGCGCGGGCCGACCGCCGTCACCGACAGGACGCGCGGCAGGTGGCTGGCCACCTGGGTCCAGGTGGCGGCCTCGTCGGCCGACGCGAACACCTCCCCGCCGGTCGTACCGAAGTACAGGCCGAGCGGATCGGCGTCGTCGCGCGTCATGGCGCCGCGCAGGACGCCGTTGTACACCGCATCGGGCAGGCCCGGTCCGACCGGCTGCCAGGACGCGCCGGCGTCGTCCGTGCGGAACACGCGCAGCTGGTTTCCCGGCACCCAGCGCTCCATGCCGTCGAGGGGCACGACGAACGCCGTGTCCGCCCGGCGCGGGTGGCCGACGACGGGAAAGCCGAAGTCGGACGGCAGCGAGGCGCCCACGTCGATCCACTGCCGGCCGCTGTCGTCCGAGCGGAAGACGCCGCCGTGGTTCTGCAGCCACATCCGCCCCGGCTGGGCGGCGGAGAAGGCGAACCGGTGCACGCACTGGCCGGCGATCGGGTAGCGCTGCTCCTCCGGCAGGAAGTCGGCGCGGATGCCCTGGTTGGACGGCGCCCAGCTGGCCCCCCGGTCCTCCGAGCGGTACACCCCGCCCGTCGAGGCGGCGACCATCAGGCGGCTGGGCTCGAACGGGTCGACCGCGAGCGTGTGCAGGCACTTGCCGCCGTAGCCTGCCCCCCACATGTCGTGGGTCGGGTGGCCCCGCAGCGCCGACACCTCGGACCACGTGTCGCCGCCGTCGCGCGACACGAACAGCCCGCTCGCCTCGACGCCGGCGTACACCGTGCCGTCGCCGGGCGCGAGCAGCGACCACACCCGCGACACCTTTTCCGGGTCGTCCGACGCGTAGGCGATCGGCCCGCCGCCGCTGTCCCACGTCTCGCCGCCGTCGTCCGAGCGGCGCACGCCCGGGCCGTACCACTCGGAGTTGAACGCCGCGTACAGCCGGCCTGTCGCCGGGTCCTGCGCCGTCGCGTCGATGCGGGTTCCGCCGAAGCTGGCGCCAAGCGGCCGCCACGTCCGGCGGTCGTCGCTGGCGAACCGGAACAGGCCCTTCACGGTTCCGACCAGGAGCAGGGTGTCAGCCGTCGACGCCGTCGCCATGGTCCCACCTCCCGGGCCGCCCGGTCCGGACCGGCCCGAACATCCATTCGTGAGGCAGCGATTCGACGCCCGGCGTGCCTTCCCTGTCCGCCTGCGATGCGCGGATCCTCGGGGGACGCACGGGCGGCAGCCCGCCCCGCCTGCCTCGATCCTAAGGGGACGCGCACGGCCCCCGCTTCTTCGATTCTGCTCTCGTGCGCGCGGCGCGGCGGCAAACGCACGGTCGCCGCCGCCGCACAGGGGACCGCGGGCCGCCTCCGGCGAATCGCAGGCTCGCGCAGGCGCCGGCTGCGTCGCGCGACACCTGGCGAAGGAGCATCGTCCATGGCCGACCCCGCGCCTCCCGCCCCTCCCCCCTCCGCTGCCCGGCCCGTCGTCGAGGTGCTGCACGGCGATCCCGTCAGCGATCCGTACCGCTGGCTCGAACAGGCGGACGCGCCCGACACCCAGGCCTGGATCGAGGCCCAGAACCGCTACGCCGACGAGGTGGTCGGCGGCCTGCCCGAGGTTGCGTCGATGGCCGACGCGCTCGCCGGCGTGTTCGCGGCGGGCACGCAGTACGCGATGCCGGCCAGCGCCGGCGGGAGCGCGTTCGCGCTTCGCCGCGACCTGGCCGGAGAGGTCGCGGTGCTCGTCCGCCTGGCGCTGTCCGCCGGGCCCGAGCGCGTCGTCTACGACCCTTCGCGCGAACCCCGCCAGCCCGCGGCGATCGACTGGTACGCGCCGTCCCCGTCCGGACGGCTGGTCGCCGTCGGCACCTCGGTCGACGGCTCGGAGGACGCGACGCTGCGGGTCGTTCGCACCGACAGCGGCGAGATCCTTGCCGACCGGATCGAGCACACCCGCTTTTGCAGCCTCGTCTGGAGGCCCGACGAGTCGGGCTTCTACTACACCCGCCACCCGGCGCCGGGGACGGTGCCCGCGGGCGAGGAGTGGTACCGGCAGAGTGTGCGCGGCCACATCCTGGGCGACGAGCCGGAGCGCGACGTCGTGCTCTTCGGCCCGGGACGGCCGCTCATGGAGAGCCATCGCCTGGTCCTGTCCGGGGACGGGCGATACCTGTACCTGTTCAGCGGCGACGGCTGGCGTCGCGTCGACGTACGCCGGATCGACCTCGCCGCGGCGGACGGCAGCGCGCAGCCGATCCTCGAGGGCTTCGACGCCACGTTCGACGGCGTGGAGCGCGGCGGACGGCTGGTCCTGCGGACCAACGCCGGAGCGCCCCGCTACCGGGTCGTCGAGGTCGATCCCGAGCACCCCGACGAGCCGTCCTGGCGCGAGATTCTTGCGCCGTCGGAGCTTGTCGTGCGGGAGATCGCCCAGGCCGGAGACCGCCTCGTCGTGCACGCCCTGCGCGACGTGTCGGCCACCGTGTTCGTCCTCGACCCGGCAACCGGGACCCGGACCGAGGTCGCGCTTCCCGGCCACGGAACGGTCACGGCCCTGGTGGGCGGTCCCGGGGACGGCGCGCTCTGCCTGTTCGAGTCGTTCCGCCAGGCGCCCACCCTGTACCGCATCGCCGCCTCCGACGCAGGCCTCGACCAGATCGTCGCCGGCGCCACGTCGCCGCTGGCGCTGGATCTGGCGATCCGCCAGGTCTTCTACCCGTCCGCCGACGGCAAGGTGCGCTGCCCGATGTACCTCGTGTCGCGCGCCGACCTGCCGCCCGGACCGCGCCCGACCGTCCTGACCGGGTACGGCGGATTCAACCTCATCCGGTCCAGCCGCTATACGCCCGAGATGCTGCCGTGGGTGGCCGCGGGCGGCGTGTTCGCCCAGGCGAACATGCGCGGCGGCGGCGAGTACGGCGAGGACTGGCACCGCGAGGGCATGGAGGCGCGGCGCCAGCAGTCGTTCGACGACTTCATCACGGCCGGCGACTACCTCGTCGCGCAAGGCGTGACCGATCGCGACCACCTCGGCATCGAGGGACGCAGCCTGGGCGGCCTGCTCACGGGTGTCGCGCTCACGCAGCGCCCCGACCTGGCGCGGGCGGTGGTGTCGGGCGTGCCCCTCCTCGACATGCTGCGCTACCACCGGTTTCTCATCGGCGCCCGCTGGATCGTCGAGTACGGCTCGCCCGACGACCCCGGGCAATACCCGTGGCTGCGCGCCTACTCGCCCTACCACCACGTGCGCGAGGGCGTCGCCTACCCGGCCGTCTACCTCTTCTGCGCCATGGACGACGGCCGCGTCGACGCGCTGCACGCCCGCAAGATGGCGGCCCTCCTCCAAGAGACGGCGCGGGGGCTGCCCGAGGCCGGCCCGTTTGTGTGCCGGACCTACTTTCACGCCGGGCACGGCGCCGGCAAGCCCGTCTCGATGCTGGTGCGCGAGCACGCCGAGGTGTGGGGATTCCTCGCCTGGCGCCTGGGACTCGCGCTGTCCTGAGCGCGCCGGCCCTACAGGCGGCGCAGGCGCCAGGACGGCGAGGGTGCCGGGACGGCCGAGGCGGTCACCAGCGGCACGGTTACCTTCTGGCTGCCGGCCGTGACCACGAGGACGCCCACGCGCGTGCCGGCGGCAATCCCCTTGGCGGCTGCGGGCGCCTTCGCGACGAGGCGCATGTGCACCGCAAGACCGCCCCAGCCCTCGATGGTCACGGGCGCGGTCGTGACCAGCCGCACCGGCGGCGACCACGCGACGTCGAGCGTGCCGGCGCTGGCGCCGCGCGCCAGCACCGTGTGGCTGCCGACCGCGGCGAGGGCGCTGCGCGCCAGGCTCTGGCCCTCGGACAGGATCACGCCCAGCTGGCTCGCCGTCGGGGTCGTGGCCATCTGGCCCAGGAGCGCTCCATACACGGTGGCCGTGCCGGTGCCGCCGTTCGCCGCCGCCCACACGAACGAGGCGCCGCCTTGCGTCGTGGAGCCCGTCTTCACGCCCACGATGCCGTTCTTGCCCAGGGCGTAGTTGTAGTTGTAGGACAGGCCGCCGCCGTTCGGCAGGGTCATCTGGGGCATGGCCACGATCGCGGCGAAGAGCGGAATGCGCATGGCGTCCTCGGCCAGGCGCACCTGGTCCTGCGGCGTCGACACGGTCTGCGGCGCCAGGCCGCTCGCGTCCGCGTAGTGGGTGCCCGTGAGGCCGAGCGTCTTCGCCTCGGCGTTCATCTGGGCGACGAACTTCGCGTCCGAGCCGGCGATCCACACCCCGAGCATGTCGGCGATGTTGTTGGCCGAGGCGATGAGCAGCCCCTCGAGGGCCTTGCGCTCGGACAGCTTCTCACCGGCCGTGACCGGCATGACCGATTGCTGGTTGGCCGCATCGGCGACCTCCGTGGCAGCCTCGGCGGCGGTCACCGTGAGCGTCGGTCCCTGGGCGTACAGTCCGAGCGGGTGGGCCTTGAGGACGAGAAGCGCAGTCATCATCTTGGCCACGCTGCCGATCGGACGGGGCGTCGTGGCGTCTTGCCCGGCGAGCGCGCCCACCGCCGGCACGTCGACGTAGGTCGGCACGCCCGCCGGGATCGGCAGGTGCGGGCGCGGCCCGGGCACGGCCATTGTCGTCCGCGCAAGCGCCACGGTGGGCGCCGGCACCGGGCGGAACCACTGGGCCACGGCGGCCGCCAGCACGACCACCACCACCAAGGTCACCCACACCTGCGCGCGCACCGCGACCACCCCTTCGTCCCTCTCTACGGACAGGCTACCCGGAACGGCGGCGCATCTGCCAGCCGCGTGCCAGACATGGTTCGACCACGGACTTCGCGTCGCGGCACGAGGCTCCCCCGCGCGCCCGCCCGCTGGCGAAAGTTGGCGGCCGGGGAAGGCCGTGCGCGATATGGTACGCTGGGCCAAAGCTCCCCGAAGGGGGCGGGCGCGGCGGACGAGCACACGGCCACGCCGGCGGCCGACGGCGGGCGGGCACGCCAGCCGGGGCCTCGCGCGCCCATCGTGCGTGCGGTCGTGTTCGACTTCGACGGCACGCTCGTGGACACCGAGACGCCCGAGTTCGAGGCCTGGCAGGACCTGTTCGCCCGCCACGGCGCCGAGTTGTCGTCCGACGCCTGGGCCCTGGCGGTGGGCGCGGGGCACGGCGCGTTCGACCCGCTCGACCACCTGGAATCGCTCACCGGCGTGCGCCTGCGCCGGACCGAGGCGCACGCGGTCGTGCGGGAGCGGGTGAACGCGGCCCTGCGCCGCCCCGCCCTGCGCCCCGGCGTGCAGGCCTGGGTGCAGGACGCGCGCCGCCGCGGCCTGGCGCTGGCGCTGGCCACCAACTCGAGCCGGGTGTGGGTCTGGCCGTTCCTGGAGACGCTCGGCCTGGCGGCGACGTTCGACGTCGTGGCCACCGGGGAGGAGGTGCGCCGGCCCAAGCCCGCGCCCGACCTGTACCGGCTGGCCATGCTCCGGCTCAAGCTGTCGCCGGGCATGGCGATCGCGGTCGAGGACTCGCCCAACGGCTGCGCGGCCGCGATCGCGGCAGGCCTTCGCTGCGTGTGCGTGCCCAACCCGATCACGCGCGGCTTTGCCTTCCCGCCGGAGGCGGAGCTTCTCGACGGATTCGGCCCGCCGCCCTGGGCCGCCTCGGCGGACAGGCCGGCGCGCGCGATCCCGTCCGGGGCCGACGGGGAGGCGCCGACCCGGTGATCCGCGTGCCGGTGGGCGGCGGACGGTTCAACGACCGGGTCGCGGGCGTCGCCGTGCGGGGCGGACGCGGTCTCGTCCATCGCCCCACCTGGGAGGCGTTCTGGACGCTTCCGGGCGGTCGGACGGAGATGTTCGGGTTCGCCGTCGACACCCGCGCAGGGAGATGCGCGGGGAGTTAGGCCTCGACGAGGTGCGCGTGGACCCGTTCCTGTGGCTGGCCGAACACCGGTGCAGGTACGACGGCACACGCTTCCACGCAGTCGGCCTGTCCTTCGCGCCGAACGTGCCCGGGCCGGGCGATGCGCCGGCGGCGCCCGAGCCGAGCCTTGTCTTCCGCCGGCAGCCGGTCGGCGGCCTGGCCCCGCTCCCGCTCGTGCGGGCGCTCCTGGTCGACGGGCTTTGCGACCTGGAAGGCCCGGTGCCGTAACGATCGATTCCGGCGACCTGCCGGCTCCGGCCCCCCGGCCGGGCTAGAGGCCGAACAGGCGCACGGCGTTCGCGCCGCGCACACGCGCCGCCACGCCGGGCGACAAGGCGTCCACGCGGGCAAGACAGCCCGCCATGTCGCCCACGTTGTGCGGGTAGTCGCTGCCGTACAGGAGGCTCTCGGCGCCGGCCACCTCGAGGCACATGTCGAGGGCGGCGCGCTCGTAGACGACGGCGTCGTAGTACAGCCGGCCGAGATACGCGCTGGGGAGGTCGGCGATCTTCTCCCGGCAGGCGGGGAAGCTACGGTACCACTGGTCGAGCCGACCGCGAAGGAACGGCAGGGCGCCGCCGCCGTGGGCGGCGATCAGGTTCAGGTGCGGGTAGCGGTCGAGAAAGCCGTCGAGGACCAGCCGGGCGACGGCGAGCGTCGTGTCGAAGGCGAAGCCCACCGAGGCGATGAGGTTGTAGCGGATCATGTCCATCGCGTCGACGCCGGGCGGCGCCGACGGGTGGACCAGGACCGGCAGGCCGCGGCGGTCGATCTCCGCCCAGACCGGCGCGAACGCCGGGTCGGTGAGCGAGGCGCCGGCGATGTTGGCCAGGACCATGACCCCGACCGCACCCCGCGCGCACGCCCGCGCAAGCTCGGCCAGCGCGGCGTCGGGGAACTGCCAGGGCAGCGATGCGAGCCACCGGATGCGGTCCGGGTAGAGCGTCTGGGCGGCGGCCATGTCGTCGTTCACCAGACGGGCGGCCCGGGCGCTCACGTCCGCGTCGCCGAAGTACGCGTTCGGGCAGGTGAGGCTGACGATGGCGAGGTCGACGCCGGCCTCGTCCATCTTGCGGATGCGCAGGTCGTAGTCGAGCATGCCCGGCGTCAGGGTCATGAACGGTGCGCCTCCCACCGTCACCGCCCGCTGTCCGCCCGGCACCGGCGCCAGGCGGTAGTGCCCGCCGTGCGTCTCCAGGAGCCCGAGCCAGTCCTCGCTCAGCATGTGCGTGTGCACATCCACCACCGGCATGCGCCCATCCCCCTCCCGATGCGGCATGGTTCGGCGCGCGCGCCCTGGGGCCTGTGGCGCGGCGTGGCGCGGAGGAGGGCGGCCGCCGTCGGCGAACGCCGCTCCTAGCGGACCACGGCCCGCGACGGAGGTGGCCACGGTGGAGATGACCGGCGGAGAGGCGCTCGCCGCCCAGCTGGCGCGCGAGGGCGTCGCGCACGTGTTCGGCATCCCGGGCGTTCAGCTCGACCACGCCATGGACGGACTCGCCCAGCATCCCGAGATCCGCTTCGTCGCCACGCGGCACGAACAGGCGGCCGCGTACATGGCCGACGGCTACGCCCGCACGACGGGCGACCCGGGCGTGTGCATGGTCGTACCCGGACCGGGCGTGCTCAACGCCGGCGCGGCGCTGGCCACGGCCTACAGCTGCTCGTCGCCGGTGGTGATGATCGCCGGCCAGATTCCGTCCGACCACATCGGCGAGGGGCTCGGCCTCCTGCACGAGATCCCCGACCAGACCGGGGTCCTGCGGCGCCTGACCAAGTGGACCGGCATGGCCCGGGCACCCGGCGAGATCCCAGCCCTGGTGCACGAGGCCCTCCTCCGCGCCACCGCCGGGCGGCCGCGGCCGGTGGCGATCGAGGTCGCGCCGGACGTCCTGCGCGCGCGCGGCGACATCCGCCTGGTCGAGACGGTCACCGCGGCCGAGCGCGACGCGGGCCGCCTCGCCCCGGACCCGGACGCCCTCGACCGGGCCGCCGCCCCCCTGGCCGCCGCCGCCCGGCCGGTGCTGTACGCGGGCGGTGGCGTCCTCGCCGCCGGCGCCTGGGATGAGCTGCGCGTCCTGGCCGAGCGCCTGGGCGCGCCGGTGGTGATGAGCCCGTACGGCCGCGACGCGCTGTCCGACCGCCATCCGCTGGCGCTGTCCAGCCTGGCCGGCCGGCGTGTCCTCCCCGACGCCGATGTCGTCCTGGCCGTCGGCACGCGCTTCGTCACCGGTCAGGGTAGCCGCATCGCGGCCGGCGGTGCGCTGGTCCTCCTGAACGCGGACGAGGCCGACCTGGGCGGCGTGCGCCGACCGGACGTGGCCGTGCACGGCGACGCCAAGCTTGGCCTTGCCGCCCTCGCCGGGCGCCTTTTGGCCGGCGGGCCGCGGGCCGTGCGCAGCACCGAGGCGGCCCAGGCCCGCGCCTGGGCAGGCGAGCAGGCCGCCGCGGTGGAGCCGCAGGCGGCCTGGCTTGCCGCCTTGCGGGCGGCGATTCCGGACGACGGCATCCTCGTCGGCGAATTGACCCAGGTCGGCTACCTGGCGCGGGTGGCGTACCCCGTGTACGCGCCGCGCACCTACCTCAATCCGGGCTACCAGGGCACCCTGGGCTACGGCTTTCCGACCGCGCTGGGCGCTAAGGACGCACGAGATTACAAAGTCGTTCTATCCGTGGGTGGCGGTCGGGTGGATCACATAGTTCCAGTCGCCATGAAAGTCCTCGCGCTCGATGTGGACCTGCTCGAGATCGGCGTCCGA
>Ga0080006_1163232_pt1 | contig 116110 bp, 113 predicted proteins | sample RS3BMetagenome_FD_69209 | JGI IMG/M metagenome (GOLD analysis project Ga0080006, IMG submission 69209) | Ferric oxide microbial mat and aquatic microbial communities from Rainbow Spring, Yellowstone National Park, USA - RS3B (SPADES... ...
GTACCCCTCAGCCGAGGTCTTGGGTCTCTGCTACCACTCACCCTACTGCCCATACACAACCGGATCATTCAAATCCGGAAATCCATATAAACCTATCTATTCTGGAACTGCTGACTACGGCGCTGGCAGAAGAGGGCGAGCCGCCACGTTTGCGTGATTTCCACAGTGTTCGGAGAGACGGGGCCGTTCTTGCACGCTCAAGGGGATGAGCCGCGGCCTGCAGGGGGTGTTGATTTGAACTCCTGCATCCCCGCTTGCGCTTGGCATTCACCTGTGTGTTGCTCAAGCTTCTAGGCTGGGTTTCTGCATGATTTCTATCCAGTTGCCGTCCGGATCGGTGAGAAAGGCTATTCTCGTTTTTCCCTCGGTCCAGGGGTCGACCACAACCTTCGCACCTAGGGCACAAAGTTCTTTTATCATGCCGTCCAGGTCGTCAACCAAGAAACCGATGTGGTCCAGCCCTTCGCCCAGGGTAAAAGGTGTGCTGAACCTGCTTCCCACGGGGTAGAAGTTGAGCTCGAGGCGTTGCTTAGTGTCCCGGTCCTCTAGTAGCACGTACACCCCACCATGGCTCATTGTCCCGCGGTCAATCTCAGTAAGGCCGAGCGCCTGTTTGTAAAACACAAGCGATCGTTCGATGTTGGTGACCCTTATTCCCGTGTAGAGTAACTTTACCTTGGTCACGGACGACTCCCGCATAGTGGCTTATAAAGATTGTGAAGTCTCCCCGGAAGGCAGGGCAACTCAAGTGGCCTCATGTGTGCGCCTTACGTCTTGCTGCAGTGACCACTCCTTAGCCCAAGCTTTGTAGCTTCCTGCTTCTTTCACCAGGCCTGGTACCCTTTACGGGTTACGGAGGCCTCGTTGTCCGCAGGTGTGGATTCCCTCGCAGCGGGCGCTCACCGCAAATGTATAGACAATATTGGTAAACCCCCGGCTGGAGAAGTCTGTATCTTCACGCAAAGCCACTGGAGATTTACAGCCTGCCCCAACCCCTGACTTCCCCCTAAAACTGGTGCAATAGAATTTAAATACGTGTAATATTTTAATTACAACGATGTTAATGGATGACGGAACTCGAGGATCTCGCCCAGAAGATGGACGCGCTCGGTCATCCCGTGCGCCTGCAGCTCGTCGGCTTGCTATACCTAGGCGGTCCCACATATCTGTCAGAACTTGCAAAGAAGGCGCGGGTGAGCAGAGCGCTTGCGAAGGTGCACCTGATCAAATTGCAGAGGGCGGGCCTAGTCAAGACCTCTGTGAAGCTTTTACCGGGGGAAGCCAAGGCGCTCAGGTACTACGAGCTGGCTCAATTCGACATCTGTATCTCGCCGCGCACAATATTGTCCGCGCTCGAAATGGGTGGTACAAATGAGCACTGAGAAGAGAACGGACACGAACCTGATCGTGTCGACGGTCGTTGTGTGGGTCGCGGTGACAGTTGGCGCGGTTGCCATGGTGGTGTACACGGGGATAAGCGGTGTTGTGTTCTCCTTTGTGGTCTATGTTGTAGGCCTTGGCATATGGGGTCGCGTTCTCAGGGACCGTAGATACCAGGGAGCCGGAAATAACGAGCAGGCATTCACCGAATTACGCTCACAGCTTGCTTCTCTTAATGAGAAGGTCGACAGCCTCAGGAAGACACTGGAGGAGTAGGCGAGATGAGGCACGTCGTTGGTGCGGCAATTATCCTTGGTGTGCTTGCGCTGGCACTGTTTTTCAGCTTTGCTGCGACTTCAGGTGTAAACCGTAGCCTCTTTCCTTATTTCGTCTCCGTGTACCACTATGAACCCAGTAACTCGAGCGCGGTGCAAGGAGTCTTCGTGAACGTCACTAACGGCGCAATAGAGATAGCGCAATGGAATGAAAGTCATGTGTACGTGAACGCTACAATCGAGAGGCTTGCGGTCCCGGTGACGGTTGACTCGTACGTGCAGTCGGGCACGCTCTACGTCACTGTGCACACGCCCCATTTCTGGTTGGGATGGTACAGCGTGAACTTACAGATTGACATACCACGTACGCTTCAAGCAGTCCGTATACAGGCGGCAACCGTAAACGGAGGCATCCTGGTCGACCTTTCGAACTTTAGCTCGGTGTTTGCCACAAGTGTCAACGGAGACGTAAGGCTTGAGCTTGGACGCGGCGAAAGTGTCTCAGCGAGTACGATAAACGGAAAAATAAGCTTCGCCGGAAGTCCGCAAACGCTCAAGCTGTCGGCCGTAAACGGCGAAATTTCGGCACTGATATACACAGTGTCACAGGGTGAGTACGACCTGACTACCACGAACGGGAATATAGAAATCCGTCTTCCTCCATCATCGTCAACCAGTGTATACCTTGCGACGGTGAACGGTGCCTTAAGCGTGAGCGGGGTAATGATCGCAAACGAAACTTCCACGAGGACTACCCTTTCTGGAACACTGGGCTCGGGTTCTGCTTCACTCGTGGCGACAACCACGAACGGAGACATAGTGCTCACATCTTCATAACGTCAATCGGGCGTACACCGCTTTGCGAGCATCCTTTGTACCTGATTGCAGTGTTAGGTAAAACCAGGTAGCGGGCTTGCGACCGTTTTTCAGTATGATGCGTGTCCGGAAGAGTTCGCGGCGGTGTGATTCTCGAGGAAGCTTCCTTAAGCGCCGTGTACTCGGGTTACGATCTCGTGCCCCGCACCCCGGTGCGCCTCTGTCCTAAGGGGTTTCTCAGAAGAGTGGCGGTGCGTGTTTGTTCTGGGTATCGTCCGTTTTTGCCTTTGCTCCGGTCGGGTATGAAAAACCTTAAATCGAACACTTTGCAACTTACAGGATATGAACGGCAAATATGTTGCCGCAGGAGTTGTTCTTTTTGTGGCCTTTATCCTCAACTGGGCCACGCCGCTCTACAACCGCGTATCACCTTCTTTAGCAGGACTTCCTTTCTTTTACTGGTGGCAAACCCTGGTACTTGTTATTGTTACCTTCCTGTACCTCGCATTTTCCTACATGGTGCGCGAGAGGCAGGAGGCTGGAAATGAAGCCGGCGCGTCCGGCGCAAAGGATGGTGGATCCAAGTGAACGCATCCGGTACAGCTCTGCTTTCGACGTTTCTCGTATTCTTTGTTGTGTTTGCATTTCTGGGTTTCTACGGCTCAAGGTGGCGGCGCGGCGACCTGAACAAGCTACATGAATGGGCGCTCGCCGGCCGTAGGCTAGGTACGCTACTTGTGTTCTTCCTTGTGGGTGCCGACCTGTACACCGCCTACACCTTTGTGGCGGTTCCCTCGGGCGTGTTTGCAAAGGGTGCACTTTTCTTCTTTGCCGTGCCATATGTGGGAATAACATTCGCGGTCGCTCTGATCTTCGGGCCAAGACTCTGGGAAGTGTCGAAGAAGAATGGCTATATAACAGGTTCTGATTTCGTAAAGGCCAGGTTCAACAGCAGGACACTCGGTATGCTCACCGCCCTGACCGGGATCGTGGCGCTACTTCCGTATATCGCACTCCAAATAGTGGGTATGCAGGCTGTGCTTGCGACAATATTCTATGTGCTTGGTGCCGGGTCCCATGCGGTTGAGGAAGTTTCACTTATAATCTCTTTCCTTATCCTTGCCGCGTTCACGTTTACGAGTGGCCTGCGAGGGGCCACTCTCACGGCTGTGTTCAAGGATATCCTGATCTGGGTTACTGTGGTAGTCACGATAGTCGCAACGCTCGTGAGTGTCGGCGGCTTCCACGCAGCATTCGCGAAAGCACCCGCATCGTTCAAGACACTTCCCGGCGTGCTCATGCCCGGCTATATGACGCTTGTGCTCGGTAGTGCGCTTGCACTTTATATGTATCCGCACGCCGTGAACGGGATTCTCAGCGCGGAAAGCAAGCACAAGCTCAGGGTGAGCACTTCTCTTCTTCCGCTTTATGGTGTGGGTCTTGCGCTACTTGCACTTTTCGGAATCCTTGTATATGCGGAAGCACCTGCCCTTGCCATCGTAAAGCACTTTAATTCAGGAATCTACGCCGTCCCGGCGCTTGTTGTCGCGACCGTGCCCTCGTGGTTTGCGGGAATCGCCTTACTTGGCATTTTTGTGGGCGGACTTGTGCCCGCGGCCATCATGGCAATAGCCCAGGCGAACCTTCTTACGAGAAACATAATAAAGGAGTTCAGGCCTGACCTCACAGAAAAGGGCGAATCCGACATATCCAAGTGGGCCTCTGCAGCATTCAAGTTCATTGCACTCGGCTTTGTGTTCGTCGTGTCCTCAACCTACGCGATACAGCTCCAGCTGCTTGGTGGAATACTAATCCTTCAGATACTGCCTTCGCTTTTCCTCGGCCTGTACACGCGCTGGTTTAAGAAGGAGGCGCTAATCGCCGGTCTCCTTCTCGGTCTCTTTTCGGGCGTTTACATGGCATTCGAGGCAAACGTGGTGAAGGGTCAGTTCACCGGCTTCAACAGTTCACTGTTCCATACGGCGCTAGGCTCCTTGTACATAGGCGTGCTTGCTCTCGCGATAAACCTTGCGGTGACGCTTGTGCTCAGTGCCGTTATACCGAGGCGTGAACAGATACGGGTGGAAGAGGCACAGCCAAAGGCCGAACCGCAGCGTTGATGGGCGACGTGGGTACCCCGCCTCAGGGGCGTGTCTGCGAAGGTGAAAAAAGCTGTCAGTATCCGAGCTTGCTGTAAAAGATATAATGCGCAAGAAGGCACCAGCCGTGGGGGCGGACACACCGATTGAAGGTGTTGCGGATGCCATTTTAAAGGGAGGGATGGGGTGCGTTCTTGTCACGTCTGGTGAGGGTATCGTAGGTATAGTAACCGAACGTGACATTGTGAGGGGTATGGCGCTCGGGGCGTCGAGATCAGCCGGCGCCACAGGGAGGAACATCATGTCCACCCCTCTCATAGTAGTCGGCCCCGAGACACCGGTTGAGGATGCGCTCGCTATAATGGCAGAAAAGGGGATCAGAAGGCTTCCGGTTGTCAAGGGAGGGGGACTTCTTGGCCTTGTGACGCTCGAGGACATTGTGCTTGCGTTTGCAAAACAGCTTGAATCTCTGCGGTCGCTTGCCGACGCCCTCGCGAAACAGACGAAAGAAAGCATGTGGTACGCGTGAGCGGGTCCATGAAAAGTGGTCGTTGAGAAATGCGTATATACGAAAGACGGGTACTGTGTATGAAAAAAGATGAACGACTCCGAGAACGCGGCCGAAGGTTTGGAAAAGGGTCTGTTTGAAGGGCTGATCGAAGCACTCGCAGACAAGCACAGTCAGCTAGATATACGCCTTAACGGCCTCACACTTCAGATCCCTGGCATCAGGACGGGTTTCGTCCTGAGCGGTACCATATCGCTTTCAGTGCACATGCGTGACCTCACCGAAGAAGAAAAGCAGGCACTCGCAAGCCACCACATGAACCTACTCAAAGCCTGAAAAGCTTTCTGAGCCTGAGCAACTCGGGAAGATTTGCGCTAACATGGCCCGTAAGAGAGCTCACGCCACTTCCCATCACGACAACATTTCTCCCTTGGTTGACAAGCGTCAGTCTCCACCCTTTTTTCGATAGAGTGGCTGGAAGACCCAGCGCACCGAGCACGCCGAGACCGTCACTCGAAAAGAGCTTTGCGGCACGGGCGTGAGTTATGGCTAGCAGTTGAACGTCTACCAATGCCTCCTTATTTGTGGCATCCAGTCGTGCTACACTCACACCGTCGATCGCCGCTTCCGCGCTTCCCGACTTGAGGATGTCAAACAGGCGCACGTACTTTCGGGGCTGTGTTCGTCCCACACGCTGATAGTGCTCGCACACAAATATGTTTTTCCGGGGGCGCACGCGTTATTCCTCAGTCTAACCTGATGGAGGTTAGAGGGGAGGCCCCGTCATTCCGTGAGGACGGGGCGGCTCACCCGTTGAGCTGAGTAAACCTTGGTCGGCTGCAGCCGGGAGTATCTCCTTTCCCTGTCACTACTTAGTAGATGAATATGCTTCCCCTTCTATATCTGATATCTCCTTTCCTAAGCAGTACTTTATCTGTCCATATGTGTATATCAGAGCTTATAAGTGTGGATGCATCTTTCTTGCGAGCTGTCTTGCCTGGTGACATCCTGAAGTTCTTTCAGATGGGAAGCTCAACCCTCCTTATAAAGGGGGAACCGGGCACCGGTAAGACGACGCTTGCTCTCACCCTCGCAAGTCTCTTACCTTCAAGGAGGGTGTTCTACCTGACCACAAGAGTTTCAGGGGAAGACCTCCTCACCCAGTTTCCATGGGTCAAAGAGCGCACGGACACGGTCTCGGTGATAGACCTGAGGCTCGGCACACCCGAGATTTTTCTTGAAAAGTTTATGGAGGGCCTCAGGACTGAGGCATCGCTCGTAATCCTCGATTCATGGGACGCGTTCGCCGAGCCGCTCGACCATGCCGAGCGTCTCAAAACCGAAGGGGCAATGGTCTCACTCACATCAAGCAGGACGTCCAGCTCGCGTGTGATATTTGTTTCCGAAAGCGAGGCGACCACCAAGCTTGACTATATGGTGGACGGCGTGGTCACACTGAAGTGCGGTGACTTGGGAGGCAGGGCGCTCAGGCGGATGGAGATAAAGAAACTCAGGGGGGCCGAGGTTAGTCAGCGCATTCAGCTGTTCACGCTCAAGGGAGGAAAGGCAAACGTGTTCTCACCCTACGGGGAACCTGACTACTCCAGGGCGTCAGCCTTCCAGCCTGTCAAGGACGAGGATTCGCAGGTTTCTTTGGGTGCGCCCGTGCTCGACTCTGCGTTCGGAAGACTCAGAAGAGGATCGGTTTTTGTGATCGAGTACCAAAGCTGTGTACCCTACAGTGCTCTCAGACTTCTTGCGACACCGCCACAGGTGAACTTTATCAATCTTGGGAGGGCGGCCGTCACACTTCCTCTTTTTGGTTCCGAGGTACACATATTCGAGAAAACCTTCAGGGCCATGCTATCGGGCATCTCGGCTCAAGAGAAGCATCTGGTTCTTCTTAAGAATGGCCTGTCACAGGAGGAGTCTCTTGACGACAGGGAGAAGATGCTTTCCATTTTCGAGGAGAAAACCGAGGAAATAAGAAAGAACTCGGCAGACGGTCTCGTGATGAACGTTGTCAGCGTGACACGATTTGAGAGGATGTTTCTTTCAGAAACGCGACACCTGATGCGCGTCCTGGGAAGAATAATCGACCGGGCGCAGAACAAAGGAGACATCCTGCTCTTTTATCTTCCGTCCGAAAGCGAAACTCGGGACATGCTGCGCTCGGTTGCAACCAAGCACGTGCGGCTGGACGTGGTCGCCGGCATCGTGCTCGTCTGGGGCGAGAAGCCGTTTACCCCCCTTTATGCCGTCGAGCCCGACCGGTCAAATCCGTTCCTTCCATCCCTCACGCCCATCCTCTGAAACCGCTTCCCTGCGGTTCTGCGCGGTTCAGGCAAGCATTCCGGCGACAAGAAGTAACCCGAAAACTAAGTAGATTGCCGAGGAGTACTCTACACCGAGCCTCCAGCCCGAGCGCTCGAGCCTGAGCGAAAGGAGGAGCGCAAGAGGAAGTGACGTAAAGGGAAGAAGGATCCCCCTGACACCCGTGAGCGCAAACAGCACAACCAGGAGGGCGTACGAAAGAAACACCACACAGTAAAAGAGAAACGCGGAAAGCGGGAGTCCAATAGCCACCTCGATTGTCTTTCTTCCTCCAGCTCTGTCTTTTTCTATGTCCCTCGTGTTGTTTGCTATCAGGATCGAGGCTACGAGAAGAGAAAGAGGGGCGCTCAGAAGCAGTGCAAATGAGCTCACCTTACCCGCTGCCACAAACTGCGCGGCTGAAATCTCGACAAGGCCCATGGTAGCGCCCACCGCAAGTTCGCCGAAAGGCGTCTTTGAAAGCGGATGCGGCCCCTCAGAGTAGACGATGCTCACGAGGGCGCCAAATAGCCCGGCAAGTAAAATAGGGTAGCCTCTCGCCGCCACTAGCGGAATGGCAAGTAGAAGGGCGGCTGCATCGATCGCGATTGCAAAACCAAGGATTTCGTGCGGTGTCGCAACGCCTCTGACAATCGAGCCCGCAAAGCCATGAGATGGAGACCTGTCTACTCGGTTCACGTAATCGCCGTGCTCATTCAGTATGTTTGCGGCTATCTGCATGAGAAGCGCCGCGACGAACATGTCAAGCCAAAGGGCAGCGTTCAGGTTGCCGTATGACTTCACCGCTGCAGCGCCACCCGCAGCAAGAGGAATAACGGTCGCAGACAGGGAAGGGATTCTTATCAGGCGCAAAAACTCCCTGAGGTTCACACCGGTTCACCCGGGTTGTGCCATACGGAGGCCGACGTACACGGTAATGTCTCGAATCTTCCGGCGCTTTTAACTTTTTGGGGGTTCGAGGGGCGGAAGTCCCCATCCGTTCCGTGAGGGCGCGGCAGCTCACCCTTGCTCTCCGGAGGCCGCCGTGAGCAGATTCTGGCAGCCGACCGGGTAGCCTGCCTCATCCAAAGCCGGGTTGTCACAGGTACTTCACAACCAGGTCCCTCAGCACATCCGCGACATCTTCGCACTTGTCGGTGACGAGCTCGAGATACTCGTACACTTCCTTGAGTTTTATGATCTCTATCGGGTCCGAGCCGGAAAAGAGCTCGGCTACTGACTGGTTGAGCACGGAGTCCGCCTGATTCTCAAGTTCGTTTATTCTCACACAGATCTGCGGTATCGTGTTCTCCCGGCGTAGCTCCGGAAGCTGTTTGATTGCGCTATTTATCAAAGAGGTGGATTCCGTGATGATCCTGCTGAATTCGAGCATAGCCGTGGTGGGCTTTGTTATCCTGTAGAGCTTGAGCCTTACTGCGACCGCGTGGATCATGTCGAGCGTGTCATCGAGTGCCTTGGTGAGTGAGGATATCTCCCCCTGCTCCATGGGTGCGAGCATCTTGCGGTTCAGGCTGGTAAACACCTCGTGAACGAGTTCATCCCCTGAATGTTCAGTGCTCTTTACCTGTGCATAGCGCTCATCCGCCGCGCCGAGGTCGTGCAGCATAACGTCCAGTTGCCTTGCGCCGATCACGAGATTGTCAGCCATCGACTCGAAGTAGTCGTAAAACGACTTGAATACCTCTGATACGTCTTCCAGGGTTCTTCTTTTTGTCTCAACACCGTAGGCAAGCGTGACGAGCGCGCCAAGAAGCGCGGCAACGCCCACGAAGATTAGCATAAGGCTTTCGCTATCCCTTTCAAGAAATGGCAGCACGAACACCCCGACAATGGCTCCGAGCTTTCCCACAGTGGCCGCAAACCCGTGTCCGCTTCCCCTGATTCTTGTGGGAAAGAGTTCAGTGGGGTAGACCCATGTGGTTGTGTTTGGCCCTGCATTCTGAGCAACATAGAAAACCGCGAGAAAGAGCGTGAGCTCACCGAGACTGATGGCAGGCCCGACCATCGCCGCGACAAGCAGAGTGAGCGCCATGACAGAGAAGCCGGCTGCCTGCAGTAGCTTTCTTCCGGCTGTATCTATGGCGAGAACGGCGATCCAGTAGCCCACGCCCGCAAAGCCATAGAGTATGGCGTACACTTCTTCGTTTGCGGTCGGGGGGGCATTAGCTCCGAATATCCCTCTTATGAGCGTCGGAGTATAGATTCCCATCCCGTAAACCGCGATGTCCACGAGAAACCAGCTGAGCGAGGCAAAGAGCAGCCTGTTTCTGTAGGGTGAGGAGAAGAGCTCCCGAAACGAAGCACTTTCCGCCGCAGTGGCCATTCCGTTCGAGTCAGCAAGCTCCACTCCGGTGATTTCTTTGTACACCTTCTTTGCTTCTTCTTTCCTGCCCTTCGAAATATACCAGCGCAAGGTCTCGGGAAGCCTGGTTCTAAAGGCGAGCACCAAAGCCGCTGGCACGACACCGGAAAGAAGCATCAGTCTCCATGCGTCAGGCCCAAGGGGAAGCAGCGCAAGGCCGACACCTATTGCAAGTAGAACGCCCACGCCTTGGAAGGCGAAAGTGGATGCTATCGCCCTACCCCTGCGTTCTGTCCTTGCGAATTCCGCGACGTAGGTCGAGCTCACTGGGTAGTCCGCACCCACGCCGATACCAAGAAAGAACCGGAAGAGAATTAGTTCCCATACATTCTGCGCGACCGCTGAGAGCGCGGCAAAAACAACAAAGAAGATCAGGTCGAACACGAAGAGCGTTTTTCGTCCGAGCCTGTCGGCCACGTTTCCGAGGAGCACCGCTCCAACGGTCGCGCCAATGAGTGCAGAAGAACTGAGAAGGGAGATCTGCAGGCTGTCCAGCGCAAAGTACGGTCTAAGAAGAATAAGTGCTATGCCTATGATAAAGAGGTCGTAGCCGTCCAGTAGGACACCGGCGCCTGCAAGCGCCACTATCTTGAGCTGGAAACCGCGTCTTGCGCTTCCCTCCGGAATGCTCAGCGTGCCCGTCAATTCACGTCTAAGCCGCAGTACCCATAAATAAGCGGCTTGAAACCTGCCTACCGCTTGGGCCAGGATCGCCGAACACTCTTTCGAAACGTTTTTCCGGGTGTATCACTGGTTTGTGGTATGCTACCCGTGTACATTTCCGTGGACATGGAAGGTCTTACTGGCGCTGTTTCTTCGGAGCAGGTAATCCCCGGAAGGAGGGACTACGAAAGGTTTCGCTCAATAATGGCTCGCGAAGTTAACGCCGTCGTGAAGGGCGCGTTCGAAGCCGGGGCAGAGGGTGTGCTCGTGAACGATTCCCACGACGGTATGCTGAACCTCCGGATAGAGGAACTTGATGAGCGTGCGGAGCTCATATCGGGGTATCACAAGCCTCTCGGTATGATGCAAGGTATAGGCAGGGACTTCAGCTGTGCCATGTTTGTGGCATACCACTCGATGGCGTCCGGCCCAGGTGTGCTGAGCCACACAATGACAGGGACCCTTTCGCGAGTCTATCTGAACGGTATGCCTGCTAGCGAGGGAGTGATAAACGCCGCGGTTGCGGGGCATTTCGGAGTACCGGTTGCGCTCGTCTCTGGCGATGAGCACGCTGTGGCAGAGGTGCTGTCCGTGTGCCAGGGGGCAGTCGGGGTCACGGTCAAGCGGTCAATAGACCGTTACTCCGCACGAAGCCTTAGTGTCAGGTCGGCTGAGCGTGAACTCTATTCCGGAGCGCTGAAGGCTCTTTCTTCCCTTGGTAGCATAGCGCCGTTCGTCCTGAAAGGCCAACCGAAACTGGTTGTTGAGTTTACACAGCCAAGTCTTGCTTCCAAGGCCTGCACCGGAGGACTGTGCATAAGGAGGGACGAGCGCACGGTTGAAATTGAAGGGGTCGACCCGGCTGAACTCTACACAAAGTTCAGGGCCGTTGTGTCGCTTGCGTCCACAGCGCGTGACCCGGACTACGGGTGAAAGTTTCGTGGGTTTCAGTGTCTACATATCGGCAGATATGGAGGGTGTCGCAGGTGTGGTCTCGGCCGACAGTCTCCACCCAGGAGGCTCCGACTATACCCGCTACCGGAAGCTCATGACCGCCGATGTGAACGCCGCCGTAGAGGGTGCACTTGACGCGGGTGCATCCGAAGTGGTTGTAAACGACGCCCACGGGAGCATGTTGAACATTATGATCGAGGAACTACACCCCGAAGCCTCTCTGATCTCAGGTGGTCCGGGCTCCCTCGGCATGATGCAAGGGCTCGACGGGGGCTTCTCGTGCGCCCTACTTGTCGGTTATCATTCGATGCCAGGCGGGAAGGGCCTCTTTGCGAGCGGCTTTTCAGGTGTACGTGCGCTTTTTTTGAACGGAAGGCCTGCGGGAGAAGGAGACGTGAGTGCGATGATAGCCGCCTACTTCGACGTGCCCGTAGTGATGGCAAGCGGTGACCAGTGCGTTATCGCCGAGCTCAGGGAAAGCGTAGCGCAGGTTGAAGGCGCTGTGGTGAAACGCTCTCTGGGCAAACACTCGGCAAGGTGCTTTCCACTCCCTTTGGCAAGAAATGCGATAAGACACGCTGCGCGCGCCGGATGCATGCGCGCAAGGCAGTTTACGCCAAGGTTCATCTCACGTCCAGTTACACTAGAGGTCGAGTTTTTCAGTGAGGATGCCGTCCAAAGGGCGGCAGTTTTGCCCTCTGCTGAGGTTGTGAAACCGGCGACCCTCAGATTTTCTGCATGCAGCCCGCTAGATGCGTGGGGGTTGCTTTCGACCGCGCTTCTGTTAGGAAGTGCGCAGGACAGGCTGTGCTGAACCAAGGCGCGGCGGAATCCACCAGGTTTATCTCTGGGCAAGGATAGAGCGGTCATGCCATGAGGACGGGATATGGTACTGGCCTGATCGCCTCTGCGCTCCTTGCACTTGTGCTCCTTCTCTTCGGTCTTTTTGTGCCACTTGAGGCGCTTGCGGCCGGGGTGGCATTCATCGGACTCTGGACAGTGTGGTATGGCGTCTTCTTAGACAGGAACTTCCGCAGGGCTTCAGCACTGTACTATCCCGGCTGGGGGCTTCTTCTCATAGCACTCTCCACGTTCTATTTTTTACCAGCAAGGTACGCCCTCGGTCTGGTCTTTCTCTGCCTTCTTGGAATAGTTCTCGTCTACGCTTTGCGTGGAAAGAAGGCTATTCGCTGAGAACGGGTCTCAACCTTCAGTATCCCCAATGGGTGTGTCTGTATCAAATGGCTAGAGGCCGATGGAATTGACGAGGCGCCCGGAGTTTGCGTCCACTATGAACACTATTTTTCTACCCGAATGGTCGTAGCGAACAAACCAGATGGGCACGTGCAGAAGCTCACCTTCTCCAACGTCACTCTGGGTGTTCATCTGCTGTATCATGTGATACTGGGCGTGCGCCTTCTCGGACTGCAGGGAGTCCACAAGCGTCTTTGCCTGATACTTTGCGGTTTCCTCGCCGATATCGCCGTTTAGAACTTTTATCCCCTTTACCTTAGCAGGGTCGAAAAGCTCCCTTCCTGAGAGGTCAAATTCGTAGTTGCGCGGCTGATACTCCATTAGCGCCTTTACGCCTACTACGGGGAAGAGGTAGTTGCTGTCAAGCTCAACCGCCTTCCTTACGTTAGCACCGCCGCCCATTCCTCCCGAAAGAACGCTACCGATAAGGAGCCCGTCAACTAGACCCCCTCCCCTTCCCCGCCCGCCCATCTCTCCGCCGAGTATTCCGGCAAGTACACCGGTTGCTGCAATTGTGCCTGCTTCCGCCGCGACGTTTGCGGCAACTATGGCTGTTCTCGCCGATACGGGTATGAGCCAGTAGGGAATCATGGCAAGACTCATTTCTTCGAGAGTCGAGGACTCCTGAAGATGCCTGTGGATTACACCTCTGTCCATTGTGTCGTGGATGATCGCAAGTATCCTGTCGCGCTCGGTGTACTTCGGAGTGAGCATCGTGTGCTTCTCGATGCTGCGCCATCCGTCAGTTCCCAGCCATACACTCGTGCCGCAGTACTCGCAGGTAACCACCATCTCGCCGAACTTGGGTGCGATGGGTGCACCACAGCTTGGACACTTTAGTTCCTTTACATCGGATGATGCAAGGACAGGTCGCGGCGAGGCGCCCCGTTCAGTTTCACTCTGAGCGGACACCTTCGCGCCGCATTTATAGCAGAAAGAGGCATCGTCGGGTAGCTGAGTACCGCACTTCATGCAGAACATTCTTAAGCTCCCTCGAGTTTCTTACCACAGTTTGGGCAGAACTTCACCCCGGGCTGTAGCTGTGCGCCGCACTCTGGACAGAATTTTGGCTTGGGCGAGCCCTGCGGCGCTTCGGGCGCCGTGAGCTTCGCCCCGCACTCGGGACAGAATTTGCTTGACGCCGCGATGATGGCACCGCAGCTCGGACAGCTTTTTGTCTGAGTCTGCTGGGCCATACCCTGCGCCATCTGCCCGGCCATTGTGAATCCAACACCGAGACCGGCACCGAGCCCAGCCGTAGCACCCGCAGCTCCCGACGGGTTCTTTGCCGCGTCCACCACCGCCTGACCTGTCTGGTACTGCATATAGTTCACGCCGAGCACCGACATCTCAGACCTCGTGTCCACGGCGTGCTGGACCTCTTCTGGCAGACTGACAGTGAGTCCCGATATTTTGTTTATCTCGATCCCGTACTGGCCCAGGTTGTCCGGCGCAAGCGAGAGCACCACCTGTTCAAGGTTTGTGAGGTTTGCTGCAAGGTCAGTCACTTTTAGACCTTCTCCCTTCATTTTTCCGAGCGCCGTGTAGATGAGCACAACAATCTGTTCGCGGATGCGAGTTTCGATGTCGGAGGAAGTTTCCGCGTTGAATGTGCCCACAAACTGGTTGATGAAAAGCTCAGGAGACGAGACCTTCCATCGGTACTCGCCGTATACCCTCAGACTGACCACGCCAAACACCGGGTCGAGAAACTGGTAGGGCTGGGTGCTACCAAACTTCCCGTCCATGTACCGCTTCTGCAGGTAGTACACTTCTGCCTCCTGCTGCACTCCGGTGAAGAACTTGAGAAGCGCGCCGACAACTGGCGCATTTATGTCGGTGAGCGCGTACCTGTTCGGCTGGTCAAAGTATGTGAGCACCTTACCGTCTCTGTAGAACACAGCGATCTCATCTTCCCTCACGACGATGTTGTCGTTCAGCCTGATGTTACGCGGTACCTTCCACATTACGTTACCCTGCTTAAACTGATCCTCCCACACTACCGTGGTTGATCCAAAGATGCTTCCTCCAGTTGAAGGAATTCCTTCGGTTTGCTTCTTTCCGAACATGTGGACAACCCTATCCTCCGATCGCGACACCTTCGATCGCTTCGATGCGTGTGGACCACTTTTTCTTCACGTCTCCAACCGTCTCTGAAAGAGAAAGGAGTCCAGCCTGAAGGCTTCCCGCTACTGCCGGGTTGTAAGACTGAAGAAGTTTCTCACACGATGACTGGAGCTCGAGCACTGCACTCACAAAGGAGTAGTCATAGTTGTACAGCGCCTCAAGCTTGGTCTCATCTACTTTGACCGCTGCAACAAATCCCGAGTAGCCCTGGGCCGCGTGTCTTACCTCACCGCTCAGGGCTTGTATCTGCGCGATGAGCGAACCGAGTGCGACAAGGTCTGTATAGTCGCCGCTCAAGGCAACTCTCTTTCTCAGTAGCTCCAGGTTTTCCCTTGCCCGGTCTAGCCTGTCTGCCATCTGGTTACGCAGAATCTCGTCGGCAACCCTCATATCTTCCCGCTCGCGGTATCCCCTGAGGCCCGGGACCGCCATCTGAAGCTTCTTGAGCGTGTCCCTGTTTTGTTCAACCGTTCCCTTGATGTCCGGATCATTTTCTGACATAGATGAGTAGTCTCGCATATCGTCTACACTGTCATGTTATAAATTTTTTGATCGAATTGCTGTCCGATGCACGTGCCGCTAGGTTTTGTGTAGTGCGGATGCATCCCCGCGTCTTGGGGTACGGCTGCGCGATCTAGGTTGCCTGCGGAATTATCCGGGGTCCTTGTCCTCGCCGTCCTGAAGGTACACGGGAGAGCGTGTCGCTGAGTACAGCCTCAGGTAGGGTGCGAGAGCCCTTGAGATCTTGTACTCGGCCCTGCCCAAGTGTTCCTGAACCGTCGAGTCGGATAGGGAGAGGTCCCGCGCTATCTCTTGGATACTCACTGCCTTCGGCAGGGCATAATACCCCCGGTTTACCGCATGCAGGAAAACCACAAGCTGTCTTTCGGTTAGCGTATCGAAAAGTGAGCTCAACGAAAGGGTAAAAACATCTCTCAACGTGGAAAAGTCGGCGGAAGTCCTTCTCGTTACTTCTACTTCACCCACCCTCTTGAAGTCAGACACAACCTGTTCGAGCTGCGTCTGATCGGCCGCAAGAAGACTCACAGTCTCAATCCCGTCCAGATAAATCACAGGTGGTTTCCACAGGCATCCTCTCGCCTCAGACATACGCACAGTGCTGTTCTCGGCGGTGCACCTGCACCTGAATGTTATCCCGAGCCCTGCTTCCCGTCTTGACTCATGGATCACGCTTGAGCCCACGGTGTCCACGAAGAGGTGCACGGCCTTCGACAGCGCGTCGCACTCCTCGGTGTTCTCACAGGTCACCTCAAGGTGGTCAACCACGCTGTTACACCATCTTTCGACGGTTGCCTTGGGAAACATCTTGGATAGCGGCGCAAGCGGCAGGTCATGCCTGAGCCTGACGAGCACTTCCAGCATGCTGTTAACCCCGAACGCGGAACCCTGCTTAAAGGTTCGCTCTGTCACGCAAGGATGCAGTTCGACCAGCCACAGTCAAGGCATTTGACGCACCCCTCCTGATTTGCGAGGTTTGTGCTGCCGCATGAAGGACATCTTGAAAACTCGATACGCTCTTCTTCACGTGTAACAAGCTGCAGCGTAGGGACCTTCGGGGGTGTGCTCTTTGCTTTTTCTGCGGGTGGTGCAATTCCTCTCTCCACCATCATGTCGAGCGTACGGTTCTTGGGGAGGAGCGGATAGCCCTTGAGCCTCCCTACGGGTGCAACGAGCACCTGACCTGACTTCGATGTGTCCCTGTAAACCGTGATCCCCTTTAGTCCCAGTCTGTAAGCGAATGTGTACGCCTTGAGAACGTCCTCGGGCTCCACCCACGCTGGCATGTTTATTGTCTTGCTCACCGCGGCGCCAACCCACTTCTGCACTTCAAACTGAGCCCTGACATGATCCCACCAGGGAATGTCGTAAGCCGTAAGGAACACGTTCTTCAGGTCATCCGGCACGTCCTCGAGACCCTGCAGGCTTCCACCATTTGCCGCAATCCTCTGCACCGCCGCTTCTACATCCAAGTTTCTTCTTTTGAGTTCGGATTCGAGTTCAGGGTCGATATAGTAAAACCGGCCAACCGTAACGTGTTTTTCGAACACTAGGGCATACTGCGGTTCAAGCCCAGAGGATACCTCAGCTATCATGGATATACTTCCCGTGGGTGCAACCGTCATGGTGTGGGAGTTCCTGAGGCCCACTTTCTTAATATTGCGCGAGAGGGCGTTCCAGTCGAGTGACCAGTCGTTTCCCTGGTGGTATCCGTCAAGAGGAATGTCACCGCGTGCATAGCTCGACTTTTCAAAGAGGGGGAAAGGTCCCCGCTCACTGGCAAGGTTAACAGACTCGGAAAGTGAATGGTAGGACACAAACTGCGCTAACCGGCTCATAATGGAGAACCCTTCTTCGCTGTTGTAGGGTATGCCGAGGGCGTAAAGGGTATCGGCAAGACCCATGAGGCCGAGGCCGATTCTTCTTGTTTCGAGTGTGGTGCGCTCGATCTCGGTTATGGGATACCTGTTCACGTCGATAACGTTGTCAAGGAATCTGGTTGCAATCCGTGTCGCCTTTTCAAGAGCATCCCAGTCGATATAGCGCTTTTCCTCATGTTCCTTAACAAAGGCTCGCAGGTTGAGCGAACCCAGGTTGCACGATTCATATGGGTAAAGAGGCTCTTCGCCGCACGGATTCGTGCACCTGATTGGTCCTAGCGGGGTAAGTAGCGGGTTGTACCTGTTTATGTTGTCAAAAAACACAAGTCCCGGGTCTCCGGACGCCCAGGCGGCCCTTGCCATCTCGCCCAAAAGCTCTTTTGCGTTCACTTCTTTCCACACCGAACCGTCCCTGGGGTTCACGAGTGGATAAGGCCTGTCGTAATTGTAGCACTCCCAGAAGTCCGGGAGAACCATTACTGAAATGTTGAAATTTTCAAGATTGCCGGGAGCTGTCTTTGAGTGTATGAACCTTTCTATATCAGGGTGCGAAACCTCGAGTATCCCCATGTTTGCCCCCCGTCTTTTTCCGCCCTGTTTGACCACGTCAGTGAGCGTGTCGATTATTCTCATAAACGAAACAGGCCCCGAGGCCACGCCTCCGGTTGAGGCGACCGAGTCACCTTCAGGCCTGAGCGGCGAGTAGTTGATACCGACACCGCCGCCCGACTTGAAGATCACTGCGGCTTCCTTCGCAGCATCCATTATGGACTCTATGCTGTCTTCTATGGGAAGGACGAAGCAGGCGCTGAGCTGGCCGAGTCTTGTGCCGGCGTTAAAGAGTGTCGGGCTGTTTGGCAGGAACTCGCGCTCGACCATGAGTTCGTAGTATGCCCTGAAATCGGCGTTATGCCTGGAAAGTCCTTTTTCGCCGGCCCATTTGATGAATTCGGGCCAGCGAAGCTTCATGTGGCCCGCGGATGAAAGCCTCCTGAAGAGTTCCGCAAGCCTTTCAACATGGTATCGGTTCAGGGTGTATTCCGGCGCGCCGGGCTTGCCGAACGAAAGCTCGACGGACGGTATTTCCATATCAGACTCGTTCGAACTGTGCACCCCCTTGACGTCGTACACCTCTGGGTCGTACACAAGGTCCGTAAGAGCGACAAGGGCGGCCACCCTCTGGAACATCTGCTTTGGCCCCTCGGAAAGAGCACCCGTAGCGTCCCTGAGTAGGTATCTAGAAGCCAGCAACCTGAGCGCGTTTACCGAAAACCGCTTGTCCACTTCGTCGAGCTCCCTTCCGAGTATCTTTTTTTTCTCTTCTCTGATCCTTTCGTGCTCTTTGCGGTACACCACGTACGCCTTTGCGACTGAGTACAGGTTGAGCTCAACAAGGGCCTGCTCCACGAGATCCTGTATTTCTTCGACACTGGGTGTGCTTTCTGCCCCGTAGCGAGCCGATATCTTTTCGAGGACAAGCGACACCACACTCTGTAGAAGGGATTCATCACGAATCCCGGTTGCTGCGAATGCTCTGCTGAGCGCAGCTCGTATTTTACCCTCGTCAAAGGCAACGTGCCGGCCATCCCTCTTGATAACCTGGCTCGGGAGCTCCATACAAAGGAATAAGGGACCAAATTCCTTATATGCCATTCGGAAGGGACCAAGGAATTGGCAAAGTTTGCTCACCCGCGAGTCGCCCCTTGCTCGAAAAGATTGACAGCCGGTCTCTGAAGTGTTTTGAACAAAGAAGTCATCTATTTATAGCTGACAGGCGTTCACTGAATGGTGGAAACTTTGGAGAGTCGAAATTCTGAGGGTCACGGGCATATGTCCGAACGCCTGAAGGAGTTTGGTGAATTGGTCACGAGGCTTCAGAAGGAGTATCCGAATCAGACCAAGGCATTTTTGAACTACATGCAGAAAGCATCCGAAGGTCCTGCGCTGAGTGCCAGGTTCAAGGAGCTCATCAATGTGGCACTTGGCGTCGCCGCGCAGTGCGAGTGGTGTATTTCCTTTCACGTGCACGAAGCTGCATCCGCCGGAGCGACCAGGGAAGAAATCATGGAAGCAGGCTTTCTTGCGGTGCTCATGCACGGTGGTCCTGCACTCGCCTATCTCAAGCCGCTTGTTGATTCAATAGACGAGTTTCTGCCGCGATTGGCGGGCCCTGACACCCCGATTTAGGCTTTTCCCAAGACAAACCGGTTGGCGTTATCCAAGGCAAAAGTGGTTCCAAAGCTCGTCCGTGTTCGGGGTGGGGTTCGTTTTCTGCCGGCATGTCAGGAAAGGCTTAAATCGTCTGGGACGCGCTTCCCTTGACCGTAAATGAGAACCGATGGTGAAGGAGATTCGCCTCCTTTTGTTCTGACGCCTTCTGAATATTCCCTTGTGGCCGCGCTTGTTGAGGCGGTGATTCCACCCGGCGGGGATCCGCTGTCAGAACCCGGGGGAAAAGAGGTCGGGGCGCACAACTACTTCGACTCCCGCCTTTGCGAACTACCGGGGGAAGAAAGGGAGAAAGTACGCAGGTCGCTACGTGCACTGAATGACAGAGCCACTGAGAACTTCGGAAGAAAATTTGAGCACCTTACGATCACTGAAAGGGAGGCAGTGCTACGTTCACTTCTTGCCAGTCCCGAGACACGGACTGACTTTTTTGAGCTGAGAGCGCTATGTCTTGAGGGGTTCTACTCCGATTACCGGGATCCTTGGTACGGTGGGAAGACAGCGTGGCAGCTCACTGGTTTCGGCGGAAAGCGGATAGACGGTGTCAAAAAGGACTGGTCTTTTCTCAGGATATATGCCGCACGGAAATCGGGAGGGACGACAGGTTAAATGCCGGATTTTGATGCAGTCATCGTGGGCTCAGGTGCCGGGGGAGGCGCCCTTGCGTTCAAACTTGCCAAAGCTGGAAAAAAGGTGCTTATAATAGAGGCCGGGGGGTTTTACAACACGGATGAGTTCACAAGATTTGAGCTACAAGCATACCGCAACCTCTGGTGGCAGGAACGGTTTACATCGAATTTCAGGGTCTCAGGCGGAAAACTGCGTGATGAAATCGCTCTTGGTATGGGAAGATGTGTGGGAGGCTCCACCACCATATTCACGGCAGTTGCCCAGAGAGCATTCGCTGAAAATATAGACGCATGGTATACCGAGACCAAAACCGTCAACGACCTCGGGGAGCCCATTTCGCTGAGCGACCTGATACCAAACTACGAACAGGTTGAAAGCGAAACTGGCGTGAGTAAATATCTTAACTGGGACAGTGGTGTGCGGAGGCTGCAGGAAGGCTTCACAAGAATCGGATACCCACTCGAACCGGTTGACGCTTACATAAATCCCACAAGCTGTGATCATTCCGGGTGTCTGTTTGGGTGTCCCACGGGTGCAAAGCGCGGAAGTCTGCTTGCCTACGTCATCCCTGCACTATATGCGGGGGCGGAGATTTACACAAACACCTACGTCGAAAGAGTGCTGCTACGACGAATCCCTGAGGATAATTCGGGTAGAGTTCTTGAGGCATACGGTGTCGAATACACCGACGCGCGGGGAAACAGCGGCAAAGTCAGCGCAAGGATAGTCGTCCTTTCTGCGGGAGCCCTTGAAACTCCGCAGATTCTCCTGCGCTCGAACATCCCTGATCTTGCGGCACACTCAAGTAGCGCAGAGCAGATAGGTAGGAATCTCGCGGCAAACACCGGCACCATGGTCTTTGGGACGTTTGAGGAAACTCTCAACAACTGGGAGATGCACCCTTTGTCGGCTCACCTTATTCAGTTTGCCCGCGAGAAAGACGGCGGGTTTCTGCTCGAAATGTCAGAGGTTATGGAAGGACCTCTCGGTTTTTCGCTTGTGGTGACCGACGAGGACGGTGTGCCAATTGTGGGAGAAAAGCTCACAAGTGCGATGAAGCAGTACCCGAAGATGGCAGGTGTCTTCGTAAGCATTCATGATGCCAACAATGGATCGGTGACTCTGGATGGACATGGCAAAGAAGTTTTTTACAAACCAGTAGTCAGGGAGGATCTCGCAAGAGTGTCCAAAGCAAAGGAACTCGCGAAGCAAGGGATGGCAGCAGCGGGCGCGCGTGATTTCTACGGCTCAATTTTCATATCACATCATGTGCAGGGCACATGCAGGATGGGAGAGGATAAGAGGGTGTCTGTCACGAATTCAAACTGCGAAATGCACGATGTTGCAAGGCTTTTTGTGTGTGACGGAAGCCTGATCCCCCGCGTACTCGATGTCAATCCGTCGCTTACAATTTACGCACTCGCCGATAGGCTTTCCCGGCATCTTCTTTCCGTTGGAAACACCGGACTCTGGGGTGGAAGCTGAATGCAGGCTGCGCGCTTCTATGCGAATGGCAGGCAGCTTAGGATCGAAGAAACTCCAAAACCGACCGTCCGTCCAGGGACAGGCGACGTACTGGTAAAGGTAGCCGGTGCAGGGGTGTGCAGGACGGACCTGCACATTCTCGACGGATACTTTGACGCCATGATAGACAGGATTCCATTCACGCTCGGTCATGAAAGTGTGGGTTTCGTCGAGGAGCTGGAACAGTCGTCGAGCGAAATCAGGGAGGGTATGCCTGTGATAGTTTACCCTCAACTCACGTGTGGACTTTGTCATGCGTGCAGATCGGGTGACGACATGAGATGTATCAAGGGGCGGTTTCATGGGCTTGACGGTACCGACGGGGGCTTCGCTTCTTACATGAAGACCGACATACGGTGTCTCATCCCGCTTTCCACAAGTTACGGGATTGAGGAGCTTGCCCCACTGGCCGATGCTGGGCTGACAGTATATCACGCGATCAGACGAATTGTCCCGGCACTCGGCCACTCGCGTAGCGTTGCCGTACTGGGAGCCGGAGGCTTGGGCCAGATCGCTATCCAACTTTTGCGCGTCATGACGCCAGCCCAAATCCTTGTGGTTGACGTTGCCGAGCCCAAGCTTAAGACCGCGCAGGAGCTCGGTGCCGACAGGACGTATCTCAGCGCGGGCGCGGGCAAGGATTCGGCGTCCGGAATTCTTGAAGAGCTCAGGAAAGAAAAGATCAATGCTGTTCTCGACTTTGTGGGCGAAACCGAAACAGTAAAGCTTGCGCTCTCTGTCCTTGAAAAGGGGGGGTCGTACGGCATCGTAGGATATGGCGGAAGACTCGACACGGACACGATGTCGCTCGTTGCATCTGAGTTCAAAATATTTGGTAGCCTTGTGGGGACCTATGCGGAACTTGCCGAGCTTGTGGAAATCTGGCTCAGAAGAAAAATGAAAATTACGATAAACCGCTACCCGCTATCTCGCATTGAAGAAGCGCTTTCGGATTTAAGAAGCGGAAAAACGAGTGGCAGATGCGTGGTCGTTCCGTAGCCGTTCCTTAGCTTTTTACGTTTTGTGTCGTCCGTAGGACGTGCTGGAAATTTTAAGGGTGCCGGGAACCATGCGCAGACCACCCATCTGACACGTGCACTGTTTGTGATCCCTTCTAAGGAGCGGAAATGTACGGGTTGTCAAAAAGAAGGCCGTAGTAGTATTTCCAGTACTAAATACTTAAATTGGAGAGAGTGTCCAAAGCGGTCGGATGAATTACAGCGATGAAGGAAATCGGGGAGGGCTCGCGGAGGGCTCGCTCGGATTCAAATATCTTCTTGCGGAAAGTATAGCGCTCACGGCTCCAATAGGTGCTGCTCTTGGTACACTGCTCGGAAGCGCTCAGTTCGCCTTGGGGGCTTTTCCTCTGGCAGTTCTCGTTGCCATGGTGGTCACCGTCTTCTGGGTGAACACGCCTTATCAGTTCTCCAAAAAAATAGCCGGAGCGGGCGGCTTTTACCACTACGGCGCAGAAGCCGTGGGTCCTGGGTACGGTACGGTGGTCGGATGGTTTTATCTTCTGAACTATTTCTTCTTCATTGCGCCGGGGGGGATATTCATTTTCGGGCTTATCCTTCCCACAGTGCTTGGTCAGCTGGGATTCACTGCCTACCCGGGTTGGCTCTGGCTTCCTGCAAACGCAGCCTATATAATGGGACTTTTCGCACTTGCGTACTTTGGCATAAGACCCTCCCTCAAATACAGCCTGGTTGCATCGGGTCTAGAGATAGCGTTTCTCCTTTTCTTTTCGGTCTACGTAATAGCCCACTCACCGGCCGCGCCGCTTGCCTTTACCACCTCATTTTCACCAACAGGGATTAGTGGCGTCCTGCTGGGTGCGGTGTACGGCTTTACCGCGGTATCCGGCATTTCAGGAACCGTGTACCTTGGGGAGGAAGCCAAGGCGCCCCTCAAAAATGTGAGAAACGCAATCATAATCAGTTTTGGCCTAACCGCGCTCGTCTTTGTTCTGACCTCGTATGCTATGACAGTAGGCTGGGGTGTCGCCAACATGGGGTCCTTTGCCAGCTCGGGTGTGCCGGGAATAATACTTTCTGACAAATATCTTGGTCTTGCTGGCCTGATAGTGATTTCGGTTCTGGTACTCAACAGCGTCTTCGCGGGCGGACTCGCACCGCTCATAGCTTCTGCGCGTCTCCTCTTTTCCATGGCCCGAGATAACGTGATTCCGTCCAGTCTTTCAAAGGTGAACAGACACCGTTCACCGGGTGTTGCGCTCTTCGTGCTTGCAGTGGCTGCCGTCCTCATCTCCACCGTGAGCGGCCTTGCGCTCGGTGTGGAGGGAGGGTTTGTTTTCATGCTGCTCCTTGCAGGAGTGGGTTCGCTCGTAGCGCATGTGCTCGGTTCAGTTGCACTGCCAACTTACTTCAGGAAGAGCGGTAGCTTCAACACCATTCTCCATCTCGTTTTTCCGGTTGTTTTCCTCGTTTCCGCCGTTCTTGTGACCTACAGTCTGTTCTTCCCCTTTGTGTTTCCGGTTTACTTGGGACCGGTCATTGCCGGAATATGGGCTGCTATAGCAGTATGGCTTGTTACAAGGGGAAAGAAAAACATGCCGAACTGGAGCACCGTCGGAAGGGCACCGATCAGGGAGACTCCGGCCCACGTTGCCGCGCAGGAAACCCCTCAGGACCAGCCGGTGTAGCCCTCTCCTGTCATTGCCGGCTTTACCAAAGGTTGAGAGGAAGCAGCTTGTGCCAGCACCCCTTGCGTGAAACCTTTTTCCGGTATCTAGTCGTGCGCGCTCAGGACGTAGCACTCCCCGACTCGATGTGTTTGAGTAGTAGCCTTACGCCGAAACCGGTTGCACCCTTTCCGAAAAGCGAAGTGTCAGCTTCCGAGTAGGCGCAGCCTGCGATATCGAGGTGTGCCCATGGCGTTGATCTGACAAAGTTTTTCAGGAACAGCCCACCTATTATGCATCCGGCATCGCGTCTGTCTTCCGAAGCTACGTTTCGGAGGTTCGCCCTCGAGCTTTTCAGCATGGCGGAGTATTCATCAGGAAGAGGGAGTTCCCAGAGGCGCTCGAGAACGCTTTCGCCTTCCATAATCAGCGTAGCGTTGAGCTCATGTGTGTTTCCCATGACCGCTCCAAAGAGCGGGCCGAGCGCGACCATTTTCGCGCCCGTAAGCGTTGCAACATCGATCATCTCCTTTGGCGAAAACTCGTTCTCGGTGTACGAAAGCGCATCCGCAAGGATCAGACGACCCTCGGCGTCTGTGTTTGCCACTTCCACAGTTTTGCCGTTGTGAATCCTGATGATGTCACCGGGTCTTGTGGCGGAGCCCGAGGGCATGTTCTCGACCAAAGGTGCAACGGCAAGAAGGTGCCTTCGGGCTCCAAGAAGCGCCGCGGCGTATAGCGCACCAACCACTGCCGCAGCCCCGGCCTTGTCCGTGAACATTCGCTCGATTCCTCCCTGGACTTTCAGATTAAGTCCACCTGAGTCGAAGATGACGCCCTTACCGACGAGGGCGAGTGGAGCCCCCGAATCCCTGGTGTATTCGGCGATGAGCAACCTAGGCGGATTGATTGAGCCCTTGGCCACGGCGATCACGCCTCCGAAACCCGCATCCTTGAGTTCATTTTCATCGAAGACCTTTATGTTCACGTCAAGTTTTGACATTTTATCCTTGACGGCTTTAACAAACTGGTCAGGTGGAAGGGCATTAGCCGGTTCGGACACAAGGTCGCGGGTGAAATTAACCGCTTCGGCTACCTTCAGCGCATGCGCCAGAACTTCGCTTCTTTCAGACACCAGTCTCAGAGTTACTGGTTCGCGCTGCGCCCCGGTGTACTTGGTAAATCTGTAGGCCGAAAGAAGAGCACCTGTGACTAGGTGTTCCGGTTCAAGGTTTCCGGGCACGACAGAGGCTTCGGTTATGCCGTTCGCCTCAAGAAACCTGACGAGTTTTGCTCCCCACTTAAGGGGATGGCCGAGACTTCCAACCGCTCTGTTTTCTCCGGGAACCATTTTGAAGTTCACATCGGAAAAGAACTCGGAGGGGAGAGAAACCGTTTCCTTTTCCACCGCTGTGACGGTAAAGCCCTGAGCTCTGTCCACGAATTCAATCCTGAGGTCTTCGCTCATACAGGAGCACACCCGCCGGAGTATATAGCTTCGACCGAGGTGGAGCTTCGAATTTTGCGGTGTCGAATCAGCCTTGTCTACGGTATCGCAGTCGATGGAAGCAAAACACTCTTTAAGCAGTCAGACGTAACCGTGTGTTATGAGGATTGCTGAAACAGTTCTAGAGTGTATCGGGAATACCCCGCTTGTACGTCTGAAAAACACCGCAGGACCCGAAGGTACCGAGATTTTCGTCAAACTCGAATATTTCAGTCCGGGCGGAAGCATTTAAGGACAGAGCTGCAAAGCAACTGATAGAAGAGGCGGAAAGGAGTGGCAACCTCAAGCCGGGCGCTGTCGTAATAGAGCGGACAAGCGGAAACATGGGTACAGGACTTGCCATAGTTTGTGCTGTTAAGGGTTACAGGATGATCGCGGTGATGTCGGAGGGTAACTCGGTCGAGCGAAGAAGGATGCTGCAGTCCCTTGGCGCTGAAGTTGTGCTCGTTCCACAGGCTCCTGGTGGTAGACCTGGTTACGTGTCGAAAGGAGACCTCGACCTCGTTGAGAAAAAAACCGTGGAGCTTGCCGAAAAGCTCGGTGCGTTCAGGCCCGACCAGTTCATGAATCCGGCAAACGCAGCTGCCCATGAGCTCACAACCGGCGAAGAGATATGGGAGCAAACAGAGGGGAGACTTGATGCGTTCGTGTCCTATGTTGGCTCGGGAGGCACGTTTGTCGGGGTGTCACGCACCCTAAAGAGACATGACCATTCTGTAAAGTGCTATGCTGTCGAGCCAGCCGAAGCTCCCTTCCTTGCCGGGGGGAGAGTGACATCCACGAGGCACAGAATCCAGGGGGGTGGATACGCATTCAGCCCTCCTTTCTGGGATGAGACGCTCGTCGATGGTTTTCTGACGGTCACGGATGAGGAGGCAATAGGTTGTGCAAGGGAGCTTGCGATGAAGGAAGGTATATTCGGCGGCTTTTCCGGAGGTGCGGATGTCGCCGCAGCGCTGAAGCTTGCCCGTGAGTCAGGGCGTGCGCTCAGGATTGTTACGGTGATACCAGACACAGGCCTTAAGTATCTTTCAACAGACCTTTACCCTTAGTTATGAGTATCGCGGACTGAGTGAACTACCCCGCCCTTGCGGACTGGGTCTTCCCCTAAAGATAAAGTTGCACTGCGCACGGAATCGAGCTAAAATTCACCCCCGTGTTTTGGGCACAGTCTTCCCATGACCAACACTTTAAAGGAGAGGCTAAAAAGGAAGGAATTGACACTCGGCTCGTGGGTCACCATTGGTCATCCAGAGGTGGCCGAGATACTTTCGCAGAGTGGGTTCGACTGGCTACTCTTCGATATGGAGCACGCCCCGATAACAGTTGCGCAGCTTGAGCCCACGCTTCAGGTAGCGTCCCGGACAGGCACGCTCCTGACAAGGGTGCCCGCTAACGATCCTGCATTCATAAAACAGGTTCTGGACGTGGGCTCACATGGGGTCATGGTACCCGCGGTGGGTAGCAAAGAAGAGGCAGAAAGGGCCGTCTCCTATTCGAAATATCCGCCGTTCGGAGTGAGAGGGACCGGCGCAAGAAGGGCTTCGGGTTACTATACGAGACACACAGAATACCTTATGCGTGCAAACTCAGAAACCATGGTAGTGGTTCAGATAGAAACGAAGGAGGGGGTGAGCAACTTCGAGCAGATCGTGACCACAAAAGGCGTCGACGCATGGTTTGTCGGTCCGAACGACCTTGCGGCATCGTTAGGATATCTGGGCAACCCCGACTCGCAGGTTGTAAGAGATGTCATGAAAGAACTTGTAATGGCAGGTAACAGGCTTGACGTCCCGGGCGGAACAATTGAGTTTCGTCCGGATCGAGTGAAGGTTCTCGCCGAAATGGGCTACAGGATGATCGCAGTCGGGTCGGATGATTTCTTTCTTTCTCAGGCCTCGGTGACGACACTTTCCGAGCTTGGAGGAATCCGGTGATCCTGGGAGGCGGGTTTTGCGGGCCTCGTATGCGGATCGACGGCATTCTTAGCGGTCACCTTGTTGTGACCCGGTATTTCCAGCCGGTATTACTTTCGACCGAATCACGGATAAGATACATGTAACGTTAAGCGGTAGATGCGTTTCGATGTGTCTTACGGTTAGCTGAAAAATTTGGCAGGTCCATACCCGCCGGAAAGAATCAATGTCACAAAAATCAATCTTACTTGATGCGCTTACAGGGAGCAAGCGGGTTCTACTTAAAAGAGATGCCCGAGCTATCGTAGATGCGTCAGGTCCTTATGGGTGGTAAGGATGATACTGTCCTCGGGGGTCACGAGAGCCACCGAGAAGCCTCTGTGCCAGTTACCCTAACGTTCACTCACCACCATCCCCCTTGTCCCTAGTCAATTGTCTTGTGAAAATTCCTGAAGGTTCCAATATATGTGAGCACCGCTCATGTTTTTCCTTGCGAAAATTGTGTCAGGTTTAAGCTGTGGTACGTGCTGTATTTGTATGGCCGTCAAAGTTGGCGATCTGGCTCCAATGTTTAAAGCAACTTCAGATTCGGGTGAAGTCATTTCACTTGCCGACTATATAGGTAAGTTAAATGTAGTCCTCTACTTCTACCCGAAAGACGACACGCCTGGGTGCACCAAAGAAGCGTGTTCTTTTAGGGACAGCTGGGACGAGCTTACCGGTCTTGGTGCCGTTGTCTTCGGTGTGAGTTCCGATGGTATGGCATCACATAAAGCGTTCAGGGAACGCTACAAGCTACCCTTCCCTCTGCTTTCTGATAATGACAAGGAGATCAGAACACTGTACGGGGCTAAGGGTCTTCTTATACCCCCTAGGGTCACCTTCGTAATCGACAAGAGCGGAAGGATTGTTCACGTTTACAGTTCCCAGCTCAATCCCGAGGCTCATGCAAGGGAGGCCATTAATGTGCTGAAGAGGCTCCAGGGCCGGTCAACCAGCCCTCCCGGTTAATGTCCACTTTGCCATCGGGATGCCATACTCAATCAGTCCCCTGTACGATGCAAGAGCAGAAGTCTGCATGTGCAGGTACTGACCGCAGGGCTTCCCCGAGTGGCACACTTCCCTGAGTTGTTTCGCTTTTTCGGATGCAAGAAGGTCGTTCAGCCCGTGCTGCGCAAGCGAGCCTAGAACCCCACCTTTGAAGTCGCAGGGGTAGATTACATCTCCATTTGGTTCCACCTGAATAGCCATGCTCCTGCACTCATAACCCTCCTCCCACATCTTGATGTAGTCAAAGCTGTTGTTCAGAGTGTCGCCATAAAGTGCCTTAAGCCTCTCCATTTCCTTCCTGTACTCGTACGGATCCGGGCTTAGCTTAACATTGCCCGGGTAATCAATCGCTGGCATCGCAAGGAGTTTGAAGTGGTGCCGCCTTACCTTGCGCACCTTTTCTTCGAGCCTTCCGAGTGTTCTGCGCGTGACAACCACCTGAACGTTCACCTTGAGACCGGCGTCTCTGAACTTCTCGAGCTGGTCATAAAGATACATGTTATTGTGATATTCATCTATTGAAATATGTAAATAGTCCAGGTATTCTGAGAGCTTATCGAGTGGCATCTCCTTCAGTCTTGTACCGTTGGTCGTGACAAAGGTGTAAAATGAGTCTTCCTTTGCCCTTTTGACGAGATCTATTAGGTCGGGCCGGAGTGTGGGCTCGCCGCCCTCGAAGCTCATCACATAGGCACTGGATTTCGCTATGTTGTCGATTATTTTGAGTGTCTTTGCGGTGTCAACCGGTGGAATGGACCCGTTCCAGTACGAAGGGTTGCAGTATGAGCAGCGCAGGTTGCAGAATGTTGTGGTCTTGAACGTTATATACGCAGGCCAGTCGTACCTTTTCATAAGGTAGTTTCTGGCAAACCAGAGAGCAATCTTGAAATTTCTGTTCAATGCCAAAGAAAGGCTAAGCAAGGTATTAAGCATTTTCCACCGTATGCATTTTAGCCGCGAACACGCGTAGCTTGGTGTCTTGACGCTTCAGTGTTCGCGGTAGGACATTATATCCATAACCTTTTCGGGCGTTATCTTCATAAGAATACGCGGGGCGCGCATGAGTTCGTCGAAGGTAAGCGCGGGGTCGCGCGAGTATCTTGCGGCTATCTTGCGTGTGATATCTTGAACCCCTTGAGTGGTCAGCGTTGCCGTGCCCTCCACTATCACCCCTCTGTAAGGCGGGAAGTCAGTGTCCACTACGAGGGCTACCTTTGGGTTTAGGCGGGTGTTTTTCACCTTGAGCCTGTCCTCGGCAGTGGAAACCCAGAACACTCCATCTTCAAAGAGAAACCAGACGGGCGAAACATGAGGCAAGCACTGGCCATCCACGGTTGCGAGTCTTGCCACCCTCGGCTCTGAAAGCACACTTTCGACCTGCGGGTCGTTCAGACTTTTGAGAACCATGATACAAGCATCTATACCGACCTATATCTTTCTTCTCACCCCGGGCCTGACCGCATAGGCGTCCTCATCTTTAATGTGAATTTCGAAACCCGTTGACTTCAGCTCCTCGATCCTCTTGAGCCAGTCTTCCTCGGAATCGAATTCTTCTATGAGCTCTTCGACTGGAGACTCGATGGTTACGCCGAGCTGTAGCGTCTGCACTTCCTTACGTACGTGTATTATGCGATACACGCAAAGATAGTCTCGTCGGGCGTATTAAACGGTTCGCAGATGTCTCGGTGTACTGGAATGTGAATTCAATACGTTACCGTAGACATGCTAATTTTTTTATAGTTTTATCGTAAAATTGCGGCAAATATATAAATAAGTGGCGAGTAACTTGTGCATGGACAGGACAAGGCTTGCTGTGGTTGCCCTACTTGTTGTTGTGCTAGCAGGAGTGCTTTCGGTGTCGGTCCTCAGGTATACGTCCCCGCTTAACCAAAGAGAACACTTCGTGCTCTCGCAGTATCTCCTTTCGAGAAACCTGGTGAACTACTCCTCTGTGAACGGAGAGAACCTGAGCGCGATTCTCTCCACGCCGAGAATAGGTATAGTGAGCGCAATGCCGATGGAGCAGGCGCCGATCCTTGCGGCCATGACGGTCCAGGGCGTAGTTAATATATCGGGGTACGAGTTCTTTGTGGGAAAGATTGGAGACACCCAGGTAGTTTCCGTCAGGTCCGGAGAAAAGGAGTATGCTGTCACTGTTGCGACGACGATAATGGACAGCTTTTTCAACATTACGGCTGCACTTCTCTCGGGAACTGCGGGTGCGCGTGATCCTAACATCACCGTGGGTGATGTCGTCCTAGGTGCTTTCGTTGCGGACAAATCGTCCATTCACTATTACTTGGGAAATTCCACCGGCAATTACTCGGAGGACGGTTACACGGGCGTAGAAATTGTCAACCTTACGCCCGTTGACAACGGTATTTTTGCAGGTTTCGGTTCTGCCCAGGACGTGCCCGCAAATGCCTCGGTCTATGGCTACGGTTACGGTGAAGACCGAAGTTACACCTACTTCGAAGCGCTACCGGCGTCGCTTGGGCTTCTCAGGGTTGCTGAAGAGTACAGCCCTGCAGCGACACCTTTGTCATACGTGACCGGAGGTAACTCGAGCGCACTCGTGCGCTCATATGTGGTCTCCGGTGTTGTAGGCTCGGCGAATCAGTGGACTGAACCTCTCTCCTGGATGGCCCAGCAGAACGCACTCTATGAGACGGATGCCGGGGAGAATGAGGGCATGGGTTTTGCGTACACCTGCACCCATTTCGGGATACCGTGGCTTGTGATAAGGGGTATTTCCGACTCTCCGTGGTACCCTTCTACCTACCAAGGTGTGTGGGCCGCCGACGCGGCGGCAAATGTTACGCTGTACGTGGTGCGTCATTTCACCGAAGCGATGCCGTTACTGCGCGAGAAAGCTTCCTTTACAGACCTTTCGTCAATGAGCAATGCGAAGGCTCATGGCTATATAGTTGCAAACCAGGTTTACTACAGTGGACTGACCGTAGAGCAGATAGACTATACCGCGGTGAACGGCTCTACCGAGGCAATTGCGCCAGGTAGCTCTTGGTACTACGAATACAGCTACTCGTATAAACCCCCTAACATACGCTAACCTTTCACGAACTGTCTAGCTTGCGACATGCCCGCAGGAGATCGTCTATAACACGCATCGTGAGCCCCCATATGACCCAGTTGTCCACAAGATACACTTCTCTTGTTGCCCCCTCTACAAACTGTTTAGCCTTTTTTAGTGACAGAAGGTTGACCCATCTTGCCTCCTTGACTTCATTTGGGTTTATCCGCACATCTGGCTTTGAACCGACCCTGAAGACGAAGGGCTTCACGTGCACTTCAGGCCTGTTGCCGGGCGCGACAATACCGAGTTCGAACTCCGGTTTTCCCTCAGGCCTTATGCCCACTTCTTCGTATGCCTCCCTGAGAGAACACTCAAGCAGGCTTTCCTCAACCTTTCTGTGACCACCTGGAAAGGCTATCTGGCCGGACCAGGGGTCGTTCTTGTTCTCAACTCTTTTGATAAGAAGAGCGTTGCACAGCGGGTCAACAATCACGCACAGCGCCGCGTTTGCATCATCCTGCATTTGAATCTAGGAAAACGTGGTCGCATTTATCTTTAGGGGAAGACCCAGTCCGCAAGGGCGGGGTAGTTCACCAGCTTTTTTCAGTGTCTGTATGTTCCCTCTCTGAGTCCTGTGACGAGCATGGTTACTGTATTCACATAGGTAGCGTGGCTCCAGGTGAGCGGGATGACCGAGGTGTTCCTTTTCGCATGGTCAACCTGTTCCGGTAGCAGTCCTGTAGAACTTGCGCACGAGGCAGCCCACTCAATGTGTCTCTTAGCAGTCTCGAAGTCGCCGAGTATCATCTTTGCCTGTGCAAGCCAGAGGGTTGATATGACCCAGGGGTTCTCGTGTCCATAGTACGCGTCACCTTCATATCGTGCAACACCACCGCCGGGCTTGAGAAGCTTTGTCTCAACCTGGTCCACTATTCTGCGGGCGATGGGATCACCACCTTCCACGAAACCCGTGTTGACGAGCATAAGTGAAGCGGAGTCTGCCCGTCCGTCTTCCGTGTCGAGTCTTCTTGTGATCGAGTGCGTAAATCGCTCGAGGGTCTTCCTTCTTACGAGTTTTGCTACATCGAGCCATCCTCTTCTTTCCTTTCCGAGCACATCCCCGATAAGCTCCGCCGCCACAAGTCCGTGCCAGACGGCTCCCGCGGTGTACACGTGCACCGAGTGCTCCTCTTCCCACAGGTCGTACGAGGGGATCGGAAGCCCATCCTGCACCTTGGAGGCGATGTAGAATGCGGCCGACCTTACCATTGGCCAGAGCTCTAGCAAATTCTCTACGTCGCGCGTCTTCGAATAATAGTCGTATACTGCCGATATTATGGAGGCTGTCTGGTCCAGCTGGATGAATGGTTTCCTGTGCCAGGTTGAGCCCCATGAGCCGTCAGGTCTCACCCTGTGGTAAAATGAGCCGTCGGGTAGCTGATATCTGTGTGCAAACCTGAGAAACTCGAGCGAGAGGTTGGATAACCCGACCAGATTCAGGGCATATGTCACGTAGCTTGCGTCACGCCACCAGCAGTAGTTATAAGAATTGCCAGAGGTCTTTGCCGTGCGCGAGTCGAGGGATGCCACTATGGCACCGTTCCTGTCCACACTGTTTTCAAGTGTATAGAGCGAGAGCTTGAAAACCCTTTTCACACTGTCCGGAAGTCCTGAGTCGGGTACTGGCTTGTGGGAGATCCAGGATGACCAGAAGCTCAGTGTCTCGTGCATGGTCTTTGCGAGCCCTTTGTTCATGAGGTAGTTCCATGTGTCAGTCACCTCGCTCAGCGATCGCCCGGCTATTACGTATACGTAGGCTTCGCTGCCTGCGTCGTCCGGCCTAAGGGTCACTTCAAAGGTTGAGTCAACAAGACCCTGGGACACATCGTTACGCCTGAGTTCTCCGTCTTCGGCATCGACGTATGTTCCACTCAGCCCGCGAACAGTGTGTTCCCCGCAGGCGTGAGAAGAGAACGCTGGGCTTGACCCAAACATGAAAAATGTTCCGTTCTTAAAGTGTACGAGCGATTTGGTGTCATCGTCGTAAAACACCGTCTCACCCTGCTCGAATTCGCAGATGTTCAATCTGTTATAGAAGAACACTTTGAGTACCTCGCCGCTCTTTGCGTCAAGCCTGACCCTTCTTATGAACACGTTGAGTTGAGGGTGAACGGCATCAAGAAAGTTCAGGGTGGCGCTTCGGAATTTGAAGTGTGTCTCGACCGAGTGGTTTGACTCTAAATGTTCCTGACTCACCTCAACGTCGTCTGAATTGGTCCAGCTGAAGGCGCGCGCGTGAAATATTCCCGTCCTTGAAGTGTGCATGTTTTGCCACATGCCGACGTATGGGTAGTAGAGGTGCAGGATGTTGGCCCTCTCGTCCAGAACCACTGCCATCCGGTTGTTTCCAAGAATCGCTCTCGGTCCTTCCATCAAGTGGGTGTTACATGCAGCTCTATTAAACCGTTGCTGAAACGGTTCCTGCTACCAATCCTTAAATTGGTTTGCGACAGTAAGTATGGCATGAGTGACGGTCGGGAAATCTATGATACTGTCGTGGTAGGACTTGGACCGGCGGCGTACAGCGCAGCGCTTTATTCTGCAAGGTATGTGCTAAGGACGATCATAATAGGCGAACTGCCGGGCGGTCAGCTCACGGAAGCAGGTGAGGTGGACGACTACCCTGGCCTCATAGATGTTCAGGCTCAGGACATGCTAAGGATGTTCGAGGAGCACATAGCACGGTACAAGGTGCCGGTCGTGGTGGATACGGTGGACTCGATAACCCGGTCCGGGGAAGTTTATACGCTAAAGACCTCTTCCGGCTCGTTGTACAGTGCAAAAAGCGTCATACTTGCGATAGGAGCAAAGAGGAGGACGCTGAATGTCCCGGGTGAAAAGGAGTTTGCCGGGAAGGGCGTATCCTACTGTGCAGTTTGTGACGCACCACTCTACAAGAACAAAACCGTTGTTGTCGTGGGTGGAGGAGACTCTGCGCTTGAAGGAGCGGAGCTTCTGTCACGCTACGCAGCAAAGGTGTATGTAGTGCACAGAAGAGATGAATTCAGAGGACAGCCCTTTTACCAGCAGTCCCTCAAGGAAAAGCGCAACGTGACCCTTTTACTCAGTCACGCACTCAGGGAAATAAAGGGGGAAAGGGTGGTAAGGGAGGCGATTGTCGAGAACCTGAAGAATGGAGAGCGCACGACACTTCCGGTGAATGGCGTTTTTATCGAGATAGGTTTCAACCCGCCTACAGACTTCGCGCGGAAGAACGGCTTTGAAGTGAGTGAGGACGGGTACATCAAAGTGGACGAATGGATGAACACCAGCCTCGAAGGCGTGTTCGCGGCGGGGGACTGCAATTCGCTCTGGAAGGGCTTCAGTCAGATAGTGACCGCGGCCGCCCAGGGGGCAGTCGCCGCAAGGAGCGCTTACAACTATCTCAACGAAAAGAAGAAATCTGTCTCTGAAATCAGGGTGAAATAATGGAGTCGGTTCGGTGCGATTGATTTATAGTGAACACACGAGTTAACCCAACTGATAATGAAGATTGCGATGGTGGGGTGGGAGTATCCTCCCTACGTTGTAGGAGGACTTGGCGTACACTGCGCAATGCTTACACGCGAGCTAGCACGCCAGGGCGTTGATGTACACTTTTACAAGCCAAGGATAGGGCCGTCCCCCACTGACCGCCACCTGACGTTTCATGAGGTGGACGTGAACGTTCCTCGTTCGGCGGGAGGCTACGAGCTTTCCGATTTCTGGGGCGCCGTAGCCGAGTACAACAGGAAGCTCCCGGCTGAGTTCGACCCTTCAGGTGTGTCCCTTGTTCACTGCCATGACTGGATAGGGGCTTCCGCAAGCATCGAGATCTCTAAGCGCTATTCCATCCCGCTTGTGGTCACGGTTCACAGCACGGAGTACGACAGAAGCGCCTTCTTCAACCCGCAGCCATGGATCATGAATATCGAAAGCACCATGGTGAACCGCGCGGTTCGAGTGATTGCGGTGAGCGGCTATACAAAGAGACTTGTGTGCGACCATTACGGAAGGTGTGAGGGCGTTACCGTAGTGCACAACGGGTTCAACCCGCCTAGGGTCACAAAGCCTGACTATAGACGTCAGGGGCGAATTATATTCCTCGGCCGTCTGACGCCGCAGAAGGGTCCGCGCTACCTTGTGCAGGCGGCGGCAAAGGCGCTTAAATACGAAGATTTTACGGTTATTTTTGCGGGTAGTGGTAGCGCCGAGTGGGAAATCAGGGAAACTGCTTCCGTCCTTGGAATATCATCGAAGATTTCGCTTCTGGGCAGGCTTTCTGACGCGGAGATTGCAAACTGGATGATGCGGTCTGACGCGTATGTGCTTCCCGCTGTGAGCGAACCTTTCGGCATGACAGTGCTCGAAGCCATGAGCGCGGGTCTTCCCACTCTTATCTCGAGAACGACCGGGGTCGGCGAAGCACTGTTCCACGCGCTCAGGTTCGACTTCTGGGACACGCTCGAGATAGCCGACCTTATGATTGCGCTTGAGCGTAGCGAAAGTTTGCGCAGAACCCTTGGGCTCGAAGGGATGCGCGAATCTGCAAAGTTTACATGGGAGAAGTGTGGTTTGCAGACTCTCGGAGTCTACCGCGAGGTGGTCCCTCTTGGTTGATGCCGTGCTCTTCTGTTTTGAAGTGCACCAGCCAATCAGGCTCGGCAGGGTCAGGTACTTCGATGAGAATGTGACATTCTGGGAAGAGGAGAACCTGTCGGTTCTGAGTAGGGTGAGCGAGGTGTGCTACAGGAAAACGAATGCGCTTTTCGAAAGAACCGGAACGAGGGGTGGATTTTCTATCAGCGGAGTGGCCCTCGACCAACTTTCACATGAAGGTATGGGTGATGTGCTAGATGGGTTCAGGAAACTTTCAGCGAGCGGAAATATGGAACCAATCGCTGAAACCCACTATCACTCACTCAGTTCGCTCGTCGCCTCTTCTGAGTTTTACGAACAGGTGGGGATGCAGAGTGCTGCCGTAAGTGACCTTTTCGGGGTTCGACCCCTCACCTTTACAAACACCGAGCTCATCTTTTCTTCAGCTTTGGTCGAAAGGTTGAGACCGCTCGGTTTCAGGGGCGTTTTTGCCGAAGGGACACGGTCGCTCCTCGACGGTCGCTCCCCGAACAGGGTGTACGCACAGAACGGTCAGAAGGTACTCACAAGGAATTTTCCCATGAGTGACGATGTCGGCTTCAGGTTCAGCGACACAAGCTGGAGCGAGTACCCTCTTACAGCCGAAAAGTATGCCCACTGGCTGCAACGCTCCGAGGGTGACCTCGTGGTGGTGTACCTGGACTATGAAACATTCGGTGAGCACCACAAAGAAGACACCGGGATTTTTGCCTTCTGGGAGAGGCTTGTCAATGAACTCTCTGAAAGAGGAATCCGAATGTTCACGCCTTCGGAAGCGCTCGAATTGGCCGAACCCTCGCCCCTTCCTCCTCAGGCGGGGTACACGTCTTGGGCTGACCAAGAAAAGGACCTGAGCGCTTGGCTCGGAAACGACATACAGAAGGAGGCATTTCAGGCTGTTTACGAGCTTGAAGCCGAAGTTAAGAATCAGGCGGACCCTGAAATCCTGAGGACTTGGCGTGTGCTCACCGAGTCCGATCACTTGTACTACTGCTCGACTAAGAAGGACGCGTCGGGAGGTGTCCACCTATACTTTAACCCGTACAAAAGTCCGTACATAGCCTATATCAATCTCATGAATGCCGTAAGTGTGGTCAGAAGAAGTCTCGGGTTTAGCTCTACGTAGGTGTATGTAGATATACATAGGCTACCCCTCGCACGAGTATCGGAGCCTGGACTTCAGCGCATATGCAGACCTCTAAGGGGTTCATCGACAACACCCGACTTCGCCCCCTCGTGTCAGGACGCACTCAGCGAGCGGTGATGGTAGAACCATTTGGCCCCACTAGGCCACGCGGGAAGAGCCCTCTACCCCCGGTTCAACACGTTTCCTTTTTCGCACCCACCCCACAGTGTACCTGAACCTGAGCCGCATGTGAAGGTTGATGGCGGCGTTGAGTTGACTGTCAAAGCGAAGCCCGCACCTACTGCACTCGAAGGTGTCTGCCCCATTCAGGTCTCTGTTTTCCCACCCACGACTCGAGCAGGGCGATGATGAGCGGTGTGGATCGGGCTTCTTTACTCTGGTTACCCCCATTTCTTCTTCGAGTACCCTTGTGATAGAGCGCCAGTTGCTTTTTGAAATCCTGCGGTACCAGATACGCGAGCGGGTGCACATGCCCTGCTCGGAGAGCTTCTCGAGGCCACACTCCCCGTGGCAAGGTCAGAGTACATAGCGCACAAAGGTGTACGTAAAGTAAGCGGCAAACGACAGTAGTACGAGCGCAGAAATGAGGGAGATTGGTCTGAACGCAGGTATCAGTCTTCTCCTGAATACGCCGAGCATGTAGTTATAGCCTGAAACCCATACAAGTATTCCTGAAAAAAAGCCAGCGGCGAATAGCAGGCCAAAGAGGGTGGCGAGTGGCAGACCCACCGAGACCCACCATCCTATCTGCAGAGGGTTTGTGAGCCCGATTGTGACTCCCTTTGCGTACCCCTTTGCAAGACCTACGGTAGCCGCCTGTCCGGGACTGTCCACGTTTGCGTTCCTAACAAGAGAGTATGCAAGGTAGGTGAGAATCAAAGCTCCCGCCGGGAAAAGGTAAATCAGGTACGGACTTGAGGAGAGCCATGATCTTACCGCGTAGACCAAGAGAAAAAAAATGCCATCTGCCGTGAGCGCACCGAGGCCGACCACTCCACCCGCGAGTCTTGTTCTCGAGATTACCTCGTTCATCATGAGTATGTTGACTGGTCCCGGGGGGGCGGCAAGAGAGAGCCCGAGCGCGAATGCGGCAGCCACGGACGATATGGCGCTCAATTTCACTCACCGAGAATGAGTATATTGAGTTTCCGCCTTTTTGTCTTCTTTACTTCATCGAAAATGTAGACTCTTCTTCCGGAAAACAGGGGTTTACCGGTAAAAAAGGTAGCGTCAGGCTGCCTGATTGTGGGGGTGTGTGAATTGCGTGAGCACGTCTGGACGAAACCACGTGAATTGAACACTCATCGTAATTGCAGTACAGGTTGACAATCCCATTTGTTAACCGGGACCTGCCGATTGCACTTTCTATCACATCCGTAACGTCGCACCTTCCGCCTCTGATCGTTACGAACACCGACATCTCGCGTAGCATCATGCACTGGTCACTATTCGGCCGGCATATTAAGCGTTTTTTGTCGTCTAGTCTCGGCAGGATTTAGACCGGAGAGACAAGCTCCTTGAGCGCCTCATAACCCCTCTTTTCGATTTCCTCGGCAAGGCTCATGTCACCCGATTTCGCAACCTTTCCGTCCACGAGTACGTGCACGTAGTCAGGTTTCGTGTATTTTAGAATTCTCAAATAATGCGTAATCAGTACAAAGCCGATCTCCGGTCCCCTCAAAACGTTTATCATGTCCGACACCGCCTTGAGCGCATCTACATCGAGTCCGGAGTCAGTTTCGTCGAGGATCGCAAACTTTGGCTTTGCGATTGCAAGCTGCAGGATCTCTGCTCGCTTTTTCTCACCACCTGAAAAACCCTCATTTAGCGAACGGGAAAGAAAGCTCTCGTCGATCTCTAGCTTTGCCATAAGTTGCTTTACCTGGGTATAGAACTGACTGAGCGGAGTCTTGTCGTTTCTCAGCTCCACCGCAAATGATCTGAGGAAGCTGCCAAGCCTCAGACCTGGCACCTCGACCGGATACTGAAAACCGAGGAAAAGGCCGAGTTTAGCCCGCTGGTCAGCGCGAAGACGTAGTACGCTTTCACCGTCGAGCTTGATGTCACCTCCGGTCACAACGTACCTCGGGTGACCGAGCAGGACATAGGCAAGACTAGTCTTCCCGGAGCCGTTTGGTCCCATGAGGGCATGTGTTTCCCCCTGTCTGACAGTGAGGTTCAAACCCTTCAGTATCTCCTTATTCTCCACCCTGACGTGCAGGTCAACAACTTCCAGTATAGACATTTGCGTTACACAGAATTACCCCGACAAGCACATTTAAACCTTTTGACATAAGTCATATGGACCTGTGCGCAGCAGGACTCAAACTCATGGCGGCGGATTGCGCCTGAGCTCCTCATAGATCTCAGATGTCCTGCTGGTACCCACCCTGAAGTTTTCTGGTGTTGCAGGCCTTCCCGACTGCTCAAGCAGTTCATGTATCTGTGATACTGTTCTTATTCCGCCAGATACCTTTATGCCTATACGCGAACCCGCTTCCTCACTCACCTTCTTCATGAGCCTTACGTTGGCGGGCTGTGCGCCTGTCACGTTTCCAAGTGCAAGTGAGTATTCCTTCTCTTCAAACCCTGTGCTTGTTTTGATGAAGTCCGCACCGGAGCGAGCCACGATGGTGTAAAGTTTCACTTTTTCTTCAGGTGTCGTGTAAGCGTCTTCTGTTATCAGTTTGACCTTGGTGCCGAGCGAGTGACATGCGCGTGTAAGCGACCTTACGTCCCTTTCTACTTCTTCCCATCTTGCGGACTTGACGAGGGCAATCGGACATACAGCATCCACCTCGTCTGCAAGTGCCGCGTATTTCAGGGCGAGCTCAGTTCTGGTCTCGCTGATTGAGGCTCCGTGTGGAAAGTCGAGAACCACCGATACCCTAAGCTCGGAACCCCTTGATTTTGCAAGCTCTCTCGCGAGCCGCGCGAACACGGGCTGCACGCACACCGCATACACACCGAACGCGATCGCCTCGTCCACAGTACGCCTGATATCCGCTTCGGATGAGTAGGGCTTGAGATTTGTGTGGTCGATCAGCCTCATCACCGTGCTTGCCTGGTGCGCGGTCATCGTACCACCTAGAATGAGCGTGGAAGTCCCAGTACTGAGTGAGCGATAAAAGATAGCGCAAGTTCCTCCGGCACAGGTCCAACCCGGAACAGCCGGAGGTTACGCCAGTGGACCTCTATTCCTGTTTCCTGCGCGAAAGCCATTCCTCCGAAAGACTGCATAGCCGCTTCAGCTATCTGGTAGGAAGCTCGCGAGGCGAGCAGTGCGCCTCCGTTCGCCTCTAACGCGTTTTCTTCGCCTCGGTCAAGCTTCTGCGCGCCCTCATTTACAAGGCGCCATGCCGCCTCGGCGAGAACTTTACCTTCTGCAAGGGGAAACTGTACAGCCTGGTTTGCGCCTAGGGGCCTTCCGTAGACATTTCTCGTGCTCACGTGCTCGATGGCCTTTGAGAGCAGTAGGTCTGCCGTGCCAAGGGATATTGACGCCGTAGAAAGTCTTTCCAGGTTAAAAAGTGAGGTAAGTGCCTGCCAGCCCCTGTCAATCTCGCCTAGGACCGCATCCTTGGGAACACTCACTCCGTCAAAGGATACTTCGCAGGAGCCAAGCGGCCTGAGTGCTATGTCCTCGATGCGCGAGGTTCTGATTCCAGGGTATTCCTTGGGGTCGATAAGAAAAAGCGTGAGACCGTGGCTCTTTGGTGCACCTTCCTGCCTCCTTGTGGTCCTTGTGACCACGATCATTTGGCGGCTTATGTGAGACATTGTGATCCAGATCTTTCTCCCGTTTATTTCAAAGCCGTCACGCGTTTTTTCAGCAAATGTGCCGACACTGAGCGTGTCGGAGCCCGAGGTGGGTTCGGTGACCGCTATACAGGGATTCGCTTCCCCGGCAATGAGCCTCTCGGTGAACTTGGCTCTCTGCTCTTTTGTTCCGAGCTTGAAGAGCGGATAGGCTCCGAAGGCATTGTAGGCCATAACGATGTCGCCTCCTGAAACACCGTGAAGTGAAGAAACGAGGCGGACAAGCCGCACATAGTCGGCGGCGCTAATCCCTGCGCCGCCACTCTCCGCGGGTACGAGTAGCGAGGTGAGGCCAAGCGCCGATATTTCTCTGAGGAACTCAGAGGGAAACTCGGCCTTCCTGTCCTTTTCTATCCAGTATTTCTCGCTGAATCTACTCGTTGCCCCCCTTACGGCCGATTCGATAAGACCGATTTCGGACAAGCTAGACACCTTTCCTGATCGCCACGAATAACTTTTCCCTAGTTATCGGGAGGGTGTTGACCCTGACTCCGGTTGCGTCATGTACAGCATTTGCGATTGCGGCGGCCACCGGAATGATGCCGTTTTCAGCCACGCCCTTTGCGCCAAATGGACCCTCCCGGTCCTTTGTGTCGAGGAACTCGACCGTGGCTGCAGGGACCTGATCTGCTCCCGGTAGCGGGTAGTCAGCGAAGGTGGGGTTGGTCACCCCCCCAGATTCAAGCATAAGCTCTTCGAGGAGAGCGTGACCCAGCCCCTGAACCAGACCGCCCACAATCTGCCCCGCGGCAAGCGCCGGGTTTATGGGCTGGCCGATGTCGTGCACGCTCGCAACCTTCAGGACTCGCACTTCACCGGTTTCCTGGTCAACCTCGACTAGCGCCGCCTGTGCGGCGTTCACGTAGGCCGCGGATATGTCACCCTTGTTTTCCTGGTCGAGCATCTCCGTCTCAGGGTCATAATAGGCGTGAGCCATGAATACTTTTCCCCCACGCGTAAAGTGCGCACGTCTGACCAGCCGGTCGAGCGGAATCTCGAATTTATGGTCGCCCGATATCACTTGGCCGCCTTTGATTGTGAGCTCAGTTACGGGTTTCCCAGAAAGCTTTGACGCAGTCCTGATCAATTGTGATTTGAGCTTCTTTACTGCGAGTATCGCGGCGTTGCCGCTTACAAACGTGCTCCTGCTTGCGTGCGTTGCCGTGTCCCAGACTCTTGAGTCTGCGTCACCCTTGTACTCTACACGTACCTTGTCGATTCCAATGCCCAGTTCCGTTGCGACAATCTGTGCCAGGCTGTTGACTGTCCCCTGGCCGAGCTCACTCATACCCGTGTACAGGGTGACCACTCCGAAGTCGTCAATCTTCACAATCGCGCCGGCACCATCGGTTTTGTAAACCCTGGCTCCCCCACCTACATGGAAAAGCGCGGCAAAGCCTATGCCGTATCTCTTTGACCCTGATGGGGGAATGGCATGTGGGCCACGCCAGCCTATGAGTTCCGCACTCCGCTTGAGCGCACTCCTGAGTCTCGCATTCTTCACCTTCATGTGCTGGGGTGTTGTGTAGTTACCCTCATAGGCATTGGCAAGCCTGAATTCAAGCGGGTCGAGACCCAGTTCGTCGGCGATTGAATCCATATGGGACTCTAACGCAAACGTCATCTGGGGATTCCCTGCCCCCCTCATGTTTATGGTATAAAGGTTGTTGGTGTACACGCCCCTTGCCCTGAACCTTACCGCTGGCAGCGCATAGAGACCAGTGACCGCCTGAGCCATAACCCTGGCATCGTACAGACCCCATGATACATACGCCCCCGCATCCAGCGTCGTTTCAACGTCTCGTGCAAGAAGCTTGCCGTCCTTACTGACCGCGCTTTTCACTCTTATCCTTGCTGGCTGCCTGGTCGGCGAATACCTGAAATCCTCGGTTCTCGTGTACAAGGTCTTCACTGGACGCCCAGTCTTCAGTGTAAGGAGACATGTTATCACCTCAAAAGAATAGATGTCCATCCCTCTGCCAAATGTACCTCCTATATATGGCTGGGATATCCTGACCTTTGCCGCAGGCAGGCCGAGCACCTCCGAAAGTTCCCGCTTCAGCTGATACGGTTCCTGGGTGTTCGATATGAGCACGAGCGCTCCGCTTTCGTCGATGTAAGACAGGGCACCGAGCGTGCCCATCGGGGCGAATGCAACCCGGGGAACTTCGTAGCTGTCCTCCCTGACGAGGTGAGCGCCGGCGAAGGCGCGTTCGATGTCGCCCGCCGAGGTATCAAAGTTAACCCTGATCAGGTTTGATCCTGTTTCTTCGTGAATCAGGGGGGCACCCGGCGACAGCGCGTCGTCCGGTGTGAGTAACGGCCGTAACTCCCGGTACCTGATCCTTACTCGCTCAAGAAGAGCCGTGGCCCGGTCCGGATCAGTAGTAGCTACGGCGAGCACCTCGTCAGCGAGTGAGCGCACCTTTGGAAATTTCAGAGGGGGCTGGTCCTTAAGGGGCCCTATGTTCCTTGATGCAGCCCCCCGGCCGGTGATCACCGCTCTTATATGATCCGAATCCAGGAGCTGCGAGTAGTCTAGTTCCTCGATGAATCCATGCGGCACTTCGCTATGGAGTATCACACCGTAGAGCATGCCCGGAAGCTCGAGGTCGGATATGTACCTTGCACTTCCGGTCACCTTTTCGAAGCCGTCCACGATCCTTGGGATCGACTTACCCACATAACCTTCTTGGACGTCCCTCCTTTCAAGTAGCTCCATGACAAGCGCACAAGCCTTCTCACGAATAAAAACGTATCGTGTCTATGAACTCGCTTCAAGCTTGGTTTTGATGTAGAGCGCAGCCACAAGGTCGAGGTAGGCAAACCCCACGGATTTGTACACAGTTATATCCTGATCCGTCCGCTCAACTATCGAGCGTCCCTTTATTACGTCCACGAGGTCGACAATGGCTTCTTTCTTAATTATACCTGACGAGACGGCGTCGGCAATATCCCCGGCCTCGGCGAGGACAGCGTCCGGTCGGTCAGCGACTACCGTGCGTGACTTTGCGAGTGTTATCCGGTCAAGCTCTCTTCTTTCAGGTAACGTCCCTATGCTTATCACATGGGTGCCCGGGGATACGAATTCCCCATCTAACACAGGAGTAAGTGAGTCTGTAGCGAGCACAAGAATGTCCGTATTGCAGATAGCATCCTTTGCGGATTCCACCGGCAACGCTCGGACTCTGGAAGTCAGCCTTAGTGCGAACTCCCGACGCCTTTCTGGACTGCGGCTGTACACCTTTATCGTGTCAATGCCAGCCCTAACCCGGAGCACCCCTTCAGTGATCAGCCTCGCCTCATACCCAGAGCCTATAACACCTAGAGTCCTGCTCTCCCTTCTTGAAAGAAATTTGGTGGCGATTGCGGCTAGCGAAGAGGTTCTCAGGCCGGTCAGGAAGTGGGAGTCAAACAAACCGAGGACCGAGCCGTCGGACGCCTTTATGAGCTGGGTAATGCCTGTTGCCTTGGGCAGGCCCCTTTCAGGGTTGCGTTTATACTCTGACACCATCTTTACAAGCATGGAATCGCTCGAAAGGTCTACTACCGGCATTATCAGCCAGAGGCTTGACTCGTCCAGCCTTACAACTTCTCTCTTTGCCTGCACAAGACTTTCCGGCCGGAAAGTGCGTAGCGAATTTTCGAGAAATGCGTCAAATTCCTCATAGACCACAACCTTTTCCAGTGCTTCCTGGGTGAGCACCTGCATGGGCGGGATGACGCTTTCTGGTTAATAAAGAGTATCGCTTGGTTGTGCACAGTGGTTTTGGCATCTTCAACAACTGCTCCGGAAGCCCGTATAGAGCGCCGGTCGGTTTACTCTTTTTGGCCCGGATCCTGAATGTGCATGTAAGTCCTGAGCCACGTCCGGTCGATGCACGCAAGGCGTATATAGCAAGAACAGTGTCAAGAAGGATGTCTGCACATAGCTCCTTTGTCTCACTTTCGTGTATACGTTGCCGGACCGAACACCCGCTCAACACACAGGGTAGATGCACCAAGTGTGGTGGGCTACTCACCTCTAGGTACAACGTGGCAGCCGTCGATCATCTTCGCGGATACGGTGAGGGAATTTGGCGCTATAGCGTTCTTCTTCCACCTGTATCCGAGGAAAACCGTGTGAGCCTCGGCGAAGGTGCAACCCCCTGCATCAGGGCAAAGAACATCGAGCCTACCGGCGCGTCTCTGCTACTCAAGCTCGAGGGCGCAAACCCAACAGGTTCGTTCAAGGACCGGGGCGCGGCTCTCGGAATCTCTCTTGCGAAGGATTTCGGGTATAGTGACGTCTTCACTGCATCATCGGGTAACGCGGCCGCGGCTATTTCCGCCTATGCCGCTCGTGGGGGCCTTGGTTGCACGGTGCTTGCGAGGCCGGATGCCGGACCCTCAAAGCTGATGCAGACAGCCTCTTACGGTGCAACGGTATACATGGTGAAAGGACTGTTCTCTGACGCATCTGGACTTCTTGCGAGCCTTGAGCGAGCCTCGTGTATTCTTGGTAACGCAATGAATCTATTCATATGGGCGCCGGTTAACCCACTTATTCTCGAAGGCTTTAAGAGTATAGCCTACGAGCTTGTGCAGGATGCTCCCGAATACGTGTTCGTGCCTACCGCGGGCGGTGACCTCGCATACGCCCTGTACAAAGGATTCGAAGAGCTGGCAGAACTTGGCGCTATCCGCTCTATTCCGAGGATAGTGGTGGTCCAGGGTGAAGGCGCAGACCCGACTGTCAGGGCAATTGGGCATGGTGATGAGATGGTCGAGGAGATACCGGATGCTTCGACCGTTGCAAGCGCACTCAGGGTGAGTTTTGGCGCAGAACATGCGCTAATTGCGGCGAGAAAGAGCGGCGGATTCGGTGTATCTGTGAACGACCAGGCTATAGTCGATGCGCAGAAACTACTGGCCCGAAAAGAAGGCGTGTTTTGTGAAGTTTCGTCTGCCGCTTCCGTTGCTGCGTTTATCAAGTGTGTCAATGAAGGTACGATAGACAGAGGAGAGAGTGTGGCAGCGTTACTCACGGGAAGCGGTTTCAAGGAACCACCGGTGCTCGACGCCGCATTCCCGCTCGTCGAAGGTGTTGACAAGATACGGACGAACCAGCCCTCGAAGCCTTGTTGACTGACATCTCCTTCCTAAAGGCGGGAGGCTCCCGGTTTGTCGTAGCCTTGTATGTGCGGGTGCTCAATCTGGGGTTTCTGTGACTGTGAAGGAAGAGCCCTGGCAGGAGGGCATATCTATGGCCCACTTGTGTCCACCTTGCCCTCTCATTCACAAGAAGGAGGAGCTTTCTTTCTTGTGAGTACGTAAAATCACTCGCCGTTTGTGGTCGACCGACAGGCATTTATTATCCCACGTGACCATCCTTCATGCGATTCGGCGAGCTGCTACGTGCAGGTCACCCCCTTTCCCCCTTTTCGAAGAGAGGTCTTCTGAGTCTTGGTGTTCTTGCGCTTTCCGTGTCGGTTGCTACCTTTGTGGTTCACCTGCTTGAGCACTGGTCTCTGCTTGATTCATTTTTCTATATTAGCATGATCACGACCGCAATGGGTCCCCCATACCCCCCTTCGACCGCGCTTGGCAAGGTCTTCGTCTCCTTCTACTCCTACTACGCGATAGGTCTGCTCGTTACGACAATAAGTTTCCTCTTCGGTCCGGCGATGGGATACACGCTGAGAAAGGGTACGAAATTTTTCGAAGAAGAAGAGGCTAGGATCAGGGGAAAAAAGGGGAGAGAGGCCGAGCCTGGGTGAATTGTCCTTGCCCCTCAGACAGCCCCGGGGCCGCGTCTTGCTCTCGCAACCATGAGCAGCGCTATCAGAAGTGCCACCACGACCACGGCACCTATCAGTGCTATCGATGTATAGTTTGGTTCAAACTCGGCGGTTATGGCCGACGGTGAGTTGACGACAATCGTGGCGTTCGGTGGAAGCACACCTTGGCTTGTAACAAATCCCTTTGCCGTGTAAAGCACAGGTATCGGATGCTCTGCGATGGTCATGGTCGTACCCGGGGGCACGAATAGGGTGTATGTCGCGCCGCTACCCTTGCTACCGGAGGCGCCCGGGTAGGAGTAAGACACGGTGCCTCCTACCTGTACCGTGAGATTCAGCCCCGGATAGAAAACAGCTTCCTCCGTTATGGGCGAGTTGACAACCAAGGTCATGGCGCTCAGGTTTCCACTGTAGGAAGAGGGGCCGCCGCCAATCCACCTTTCGAAGCGCCAGCCGGGGGATGCGCTCGCCGATATGTTGAGCGTGGTAGAAGAATTGTACCAGCCACTGCCCGGCGTGGTGGTCCCACCTGTCTGTTCATTCGAGTAGGTTCTGACATAGTACTGATTGCGGTAGACCGCGTTCACACCTAGCGGCCCGGAGACGTTCTCAGGCGCGACTGAACTTACCCACCTTTCTCCTGGCTCCGTGGATACCGAAAGCACAGGCGTCAGGTAGTAGGTGCTACCGCTGTCCACCCACATGTGGTTTACACCACTCGTTAGCACAACCTGCTTTAAGGAACCGAAGTCTGTTACGTTTATTACGGGTGCGGGTGGTGCGCCTCCGCCGACCACTTGGTAGATTACCGTGAGGAGAAACTGGTGGTAGTACACTAGTGCCACTTCACCAGCTCCGTTTACTGTACCGTTTGGAACTGGGGTATACCAGCGCTCTTCTGTGCCCGAACCCGGTAGCGGATTTGAGAACCGGTAGGTAGAAAATGCGTCAGCCCATACTCCAACACCCGTGGGTGCCTTGGCTACACCACCGAATGCGGTATAGTTCACCTGAGGGGAACCGTAGCCGGTGCCCCCGTCCTTCACCGAGTACAGGAATTCCACAAAGTACTGGTGGTAGTAGACAAACGTGAGCCTGGCCGGACCACTCACCAGGCCGGAGGTGACAGAATCAGTCGCCCACCTCTCAGACGAACCGGAGCCTGCAAGCACAGGACTCACGTGCCAGCTTGTGCCGTTGTCTGCCCAGACTGGCGTACCACTTTCCGAAAGTGCAGTATATGAGGCTTTTCCGAGAGAAGTGTAGCTCAGGTTGGCGGCACCATACCCGCTTCCACCGAAAAGAACTTGGAAGCTTGCGTTGAGAAGGTATTGGTTAAAGTAGAGCAGGTGTACCGTGCCGCTCGCAGGTGGCTGAAATGTGGTGCCGTTGGTCTCCCATCTTTCGGTGCCTGACAGCGCGAGTACAGGGTTGGTCACGGTGCAGGAGCTTGCAGAGTCCATCCAGATGCTTGTGGGTTTTGTGCTCAGGGTTTGGCTGAATTGCTCGCCAATCGAGTAAAATGTGAGATTCGGCGCCGTCGGATTTCCTCCTCCGATGACGGTATACCAGGTGGATTCCCTGTTCTGTCTGTAGTATACGGCCATGAAGTTGACGCCTGGTGAGCTAACCTGACCCTCAAGCGACTGTATCTTCGCGTGGTAGTATACCGTGATTTGGGCCGGTGAGAGGGCGAAGTTGTAAATTCTCACCTCCTGTATGGCGTGGTCGAAGTACCCGAAGCCAGCAAACCCTCCGCCCATATACACGCTTGTGGGCTGAACCGCAAGTGCAAGCACCGGGTATGTGGCTTCGAGCACACCGTTCACGTAGCCCTGGACCAAAGATCCGTTGTACGTGACAGCTATCATATTCCACCCGTCCCTGATGTGAGTCGAGGTCCAGCTAAGCGAGACGCCTCCTCCGAAAGTGTTTACTAGTGTTCCTTGAGCCGCGCCTGTTGCAAGGCAGTTTTCGCCGCCCGCGAAAGCCCCTGAACCCCAGCACAGCAGGGCTCGGTCCTCTTCCTGCGCACTCAATCCGTTTGGCAGGTACACCCAGATTACCTTTGTAAAGCCAGACGACCCAGTGGGCAGTCCGTTCGAACCAGCGACTACATACTGGTTCACTCCGTTAAGCGACAGACAATAGGAGAGCAAGCAGGCAGACCCGGAAAGCCAGGAGGGCGAGTTGACCGCGGTGCCGCTGTTACCTGAGCCACTCAGGTCGAGCACCTGCTTTCCGGAACCCTCACTGAGTTGCCAGTAGCCCACAAGTCCGTAGGTTAACTGCGCCGCACTGTACTGTATGCTCGAACTGCCGCCATTTGTAGGTGCGGACCAGCCAAGCACCCCTCCAGCATCAGCCCACACAGAGCCCGGGCCAGTAAGAAACGAAGTTGTGATTCCTCCAAACTGCGTGTAAACGACTGGCACTTCGTTGGTGGTACCAAGTGACCCCCCTGATACAGTTGGATTCAGGGCCACATAGTACTGGTTGTAGTAAGTTATGTTTCCGGGAGGAGGCGATGTTGACCCGACGGTCCAACCTGTGACGTTTGTCGCCCACCTCTGTACGGTGCCCGAGCCTAGGAGGGTTGCGGGAACGGTTATCTGCGTGCCCCTTGCCGCCCAGATCGTTACGGGCGTTGAAGAAAGTGTGAATGTGTTCGTGGAAAGCTGGCCTGTCGAAGAAGGAGACAAGGGTGCGCTCATATAGGTCAGAGAAGGAGCGCTGTAACCGGTGCCGCCGTCCTTCACCGAAAACTCAACCGTAAAGGACAGCAAATCATAATAGTAAAATGTTACCGACGCAGACGACGGAGTAAAGCTTTCGGGTATACACTTCCCCCCCGACATCGCAAGGCACCACTCTTCAGAAGAACCCGAGCCAGAGCTAGCGGCCGAGATGTTTACTGGCTTCCCACTTACGTTCAGTGTGAGCGGTGTGCCCGTGTATTTCGCGGTCACCACACTTCCGTTGCCAGCCGTGTAGACGACCGTGAAGTAGTTGGTAGTGCTCACGGGATTCGAACCTGAGGCGGGGAGCAGCGTAAGTGTCAAACTCGTCGAGTGGGCCGAAACCAGTGCAAGGGGCAAGTTTGACTGGAAGTCAGGAAGTGAAAGCGCAAGGGGTGCCACAAAGGCAAGAAACAGCGAAGCCAGGAGCAAAAGGGCCGTTTTTCTCATACTGTGTCAATACATGCGGGGTGTATTTTTGCCTTTCCGGCGGTCATAAGACTGAACGCTACAGCCGTATGTTGTGTTGACACGTTCCAGGGTTAGCGACCGCTTAAATCATTCTGATCGTATGACGGTTCAAATGGGCTACGTTGACTCTCATACCCACCTCTGGTTTCCTGAAGCGCTTGATGCACAGGTTCGGGAGAGAGTGTACTCCATCACCAATGTTTTCCATACACCCTCGCCTGCCGAGACTGTGGCCGAAATGGACAGGCTTGACTTGGACTACGTCGGTATTATGGCCTATCCTTCAAGAGAGTTATGGGGCACGCGGGAGGACTTTCCGATAAGGTTACTAAGATTGTGTGCGAACTACCCGGACAGATTTGCGGTGTTCGGGGGCATAGACGTAAGGGCACTTGCCCCGCAAGAAGTAGTAAGGGAGATGGAGCACCAGTATGAAGCTGGAGTGAGCGGGTTCAAACTCCACCCACCGCATATGTGGGTCAAGCCAAACGCCTACAGGGAGGAAGAGGGTGGCCTGAGGCAGCTCGAGTTGCTTTACCAGTTTGCCTCGGACCACAAACTTCCCGTGGTGATACACACCGGGACGAGCTCTTTTCCGCGTGCAAGAAACAAATACGGTGACCCTGTATACGTGGACGACGTTTCAGTCGACTTCCCGCGGCTTTTAGTGGTCATGGCTCACGCAGGGCGCCCCAACTGGGTGCAGACGGCTTTCCAGCTCGTGAGAATCAGGTCGAACGTCTATACCGATATATCGGGCATCCCTCCCCAAAGGCTCTTCGATTACCTTCCAAGGATTGAAGATATATCTGTTAAAGTGCTGTACGGAAGTGACTTTGGTTCACCGGGCGTTAAGAGCTTGGAGGACAACCTGAAGGCAGTTGTTGCTCTTCCCTTAAGCACCGAAGTGAAGATGACTATTCTCGAAGGTGTCCCGAAACGCATCATGAAACCGCTTGCGAAGTGAAATCCCGCCGAATCCGGACTACGGGAGTTTTTTTATCCGTCATTTGGTGTTGCGGCCCGCAAGATCGCCGGCTTCTACGAGACCAGCACGTATCTCAAACTATGTCCAAGTTCGGGGGGTGATGTTCGTTCCGGGAGCTTTATTCCTGTATCCTCAGAACCGAAGGGTGATTTGCGCTCGGAATGAATATTTCGTAAACCTTAAAGGGTGTCGGACTGCGTGCTTTGGACAGGGGCCTCGCCTGAATTGATGTATCGATGCGGGGCATGGCGGTGTCCTGAGTGTTATCAGAGGAATTCAGAGAGCTTTCTACGTTTCTTCCGAAAGTAGCTGACCTTGAGCCGGAGCGCACTGCGATGATGTGGCCGGACAGAAGGATCAGTTACTCGCAGCTTGAGGACAGCGTTTCATCCGTTGCTGGATGGCTCGAAGAAAAGCAACTGCGCCCGCACGGCGTCGTCGCAGCTTTCATGGAAAACTCTTCTGAGTTCGTGGTGCTTTGGCTTGCCACGGTTCGTGTCGGAGGCTTGTTTCTGCCGTTGAACACCTCACTGAGCGGGGACCTCCTCAGTTTCCAGCTCTCAAGCTCTAGACCCGATTTCCTCTTTGTCGACGAGGAGCTTCTCCCGGTCGTCAATGCGGTGTCTCGGAAGAGCATGGAGGTGTTCACAAAAACGAAAATCCAGGAACTCGAAAGCAGAAAAACGCGTCATGTACCTTTCAGAGTGGCACCATCTGAGCCCGCGGTCATACTCTATACCTCGGGAACTACAGGGCCACCGAAAGGTGTGATGCTCCCCCACTATGCGTTCGCAAACAGGGTTCACGAAATCGTGAAGATCGTAAGGCTCACGCGTCAGGACGTTTTCTACAACGCCCTTCCGCTCTTTCACACAAGTGGTCAGGTTATGACCACACTTCCTGCGCTCATGAACGGTGTTACAGTAGTCATGGAGGAAAGGTTCCACGCGAACAGATTTTGGTCACGCATCGCAGAAGAGGGCGTCAGTGTGACCTTCATCCTGAACAGAATGGCCGGTATACTCCTTCGTTCTGCGGGCACACCAAGCAGACTACTCAGAGTCGTGATGAGCGGCGGAGTCAGGCGTGACATGCAGCGCCTGTTCTACGATAGGTTTGGTGTACGTCTCCTTGAAGGCTTCGGAATGACCGAAACCTGCGGTATAGCGCTCTATAATACTCTCGATGAGAACCTTGAGGGATCCGTGGGAAAACCCCTGCCTTCAGTTGAAGTGCGTCTTTCTCAGGACAGAGAGAGGGGTGAGCTACTTCTTCGACCAAAGGTGCCTTTTACAATGTTTCTCGGTTACCTTGGAGAGAATGACCACTGGCAGGCTAGCGAGTGGTTTCACACCGGCGATATGCTCGAAAGGAATGCCGCAGGTTTCTATTTTTACATTGAGCGGCTGAAGGACGTAATCAGGTCAAGAGGCGAAAACATCTCGCCCGGCTATATCGAAGCTGCCGTGGAGACCTTTCCTGGTGTGGTCGAGTGTGCCGCAGTCGGCGTCACGGGAGAACTGGGTGACGAAGACATAATGATAGCGGTCAAGGCTGATCCCGGTGTCGAGCTACCGGCACTCTTTCACCACCTCGAGTCCCGCCTTCCGTACTTTATGCTCCCCCGCTACGTTCTCTTTCTCGAAGAACTCCCTAGGACACCCACTCAGAAAATAAAGAGGGAGGCGGTAAGGGCGCTTGGGGTGAGCGGGGCAACTGATCTTGAAAGGCTTGGGCTCATTTCGAGGCGTTCGAACCAGAAGGCAGGTTGAGCGCCCTCCTTGCGACCATGGACAGTGAAAGTTCCTGCGAAAGCGGTCCCATCCTGTAATAGCGGGTGTCACGAAAGCACGATTCCACAAAGCCCCGCTCGTACCCCTTCGCACCGAAAATCTGGAGGGCAAGGTCTGCGGCTCTGAATGCCCACTTGGAGGAATGATAGAGTGTGCCTGCCGAGGCGGTAGCAAATTCGGCTGTTCGTGTATCCATCCCCGCACATTCCTCAACGAGTAGACGTGAAGCATGGAGTTCGGTGTAAACTTCGGCAAGAGGAAACTGAATCGCTTGATTCGACCCCACGGGCCTTCCGAACACATTCCTTGTGGAGGCGCGTTCAGTTGCGGCTTGTAGTAGCCTGAGCCCCATTCCGACCAGCATCGATCCGAGGGCGATTCTGTCCATTGCGAATACCTGGGAAAGCGTGTCCCAGGCCCTGCCTTCTTCACCTATGATAGCGTCTTTCTTTACATACACGTCAAAGCGGCAGGAATAAAGTCGGAGAAAGTCGAGTCCCATTTTTTCTGTTTCCTCGAACTTCAGTCCCTTCGACGAGGTTGGCACAATGAACGAACTGAGCGATCCCCTTCTTGCATCTTGGGCGCTCTTTGTAACGAAGATTATATAGTCCACCTTCGCGCCGTCGGTTATAAAATCCTTTCTACCGGAAAGCCTGTAGCCGGTCCGAGCCCGTGTCGCAAAGGATGAAACCGCAAGCGCGTCGCTGCCAGCTTCTTCTTCGTACAACCCCATGGCCACCCTGCATTTTCCGACGATCAGCGCAGGGAGAAGATTCTCCTTTATCGCGGCCGATCCTGCGGATGCGACAAGCCAGCTGACCAGATTCTGCGCAAGAAAGAGGTAGCCGAGGGTGGCCACCGAGTTCGAGAGTCGTCCAACCTCATTCACGAAATCCGAGAAGGAATGACCTAGCCCTCCCTGTTTGCGGGACACTAGGAATCCAAACAGTGAGCGCGACCCTAGCGCCTGCCAGAATTCGGACGGAAACCTTCGCTCTCTGTTGACGCGCTCATAGTACGCGATGCCGAACTCCCTTGCGATCTCTGAGGGAGTGTTCGTCTCACTTCAACCTCTTGTCAACGAATCTCTTTGCCTTTCCCACTTCCACGCGCGGGAGCGTCTTTGGGTCAACGACGAGGACCTTCGGCGTAAAGAAGTAGTGTTTGTTTATGGTTTCCTTTATCTCTTCTTCGAGCTTCTTTCGGTGCGCCGGGTCTAGCACGCTTTTTGACTCAACCTGGAGTATCATTTCGTCGAGGCCACTTTGCGAGGTTATCTCAAGAAGGTATTCCTCAGAAAGCTCGGGAAAGGTTAGGATGAGTCCCTCCACATAGGAGGGCCAGAAGTTCACACCCCTGAACTTTATCATGTCGTCCACCCGGCCTGATATCCTGCCTATTCTTGTGTGAGTTCTGCCGCACTCGTGTACGCCCTTGTCATAGAGGAATGTTATGTCACCCGTCCTGTATCGAATGAGTGGCATTGCGTCCTTTGTCAGCGTCGTAAACACCAGCTCGCCTCTCTCTCCTCCTCCGGTTACAGCCTCACCGGTTTTCGGGTCAACGACCTCGACTATAAAGTGATCTTCCCATATATGGAGCCCGTCATGAAGGTAGCAGTCGATACCAGTTCCTGGACCGTAGGTCTCCGTCATCCCGGGTATATCGTAGATGTCCATGTCCCACGTTGCGGACATTCTCTTCCTGAATTCGTCAGAAAACGCCTCAGAGCCTATTATCGCTTTTCTTACGTTCAGGTCCTTTGCGGGGTCGATACCCATTTCATGTGCCACTTCCGTGAGCCTGTTCAGGTAAGAGGCTATGGCCGAGACCGCAGTAGTTCCGAGTTCGTGCATGATCTCAACCTGTCTCCTTGTGTTGCCAGCTCCGGTTGGCACTATGAAAGCACCTATCTTGCGCGCCCCGTAAAAGAACCCGAAGCCGCCAGTGAACAGCCCGAGGCTCGGGGTTATCTGAAACACGTCGTCGTGTGTGAGGCCTGCCGCGGTGAGCGCTCTTGCGGATATCTCAGACCAGTTTTCGACGTCGATACGAGTGAGGTAGTTCGGGGTGGGTACACCCGTTGTGCCCGAAGACATGTGTACCTCGACAACACTGTTTTTGGGAACGGCGAGCAGCCCGAACGGGTAGTTTGACCTAATGTCCGACTTCATCGTAAAAGGGAGCTTTTTTATGTCATCGAGCGAGTGTATGTCGCTAGGACTCACGCCTGCAGCCTTTAGCTTCTCATGGTAGAAGGGCACATCTTTGTATACCCTCGTGACGAGCGCCCTGAGTCTTTCTTCCTGAATCCTTTTCAGTTCATCTCTCGATGCAGTTTCGATGGGTCTGTTCCAGAACCTCCTGTCCAAGCCTATCTACCTTTGAACACTGGTTTCCTCTTTTCAAGAAATGCCTTTATCCCTTCTTTCAGGTCTTCAGTGTAGAATAGACTCACATTTTCCCTGAGCTGGTACTCCATCGCGCCGTCAACATCCATACCCGCTGATTTGTTGATGACAGCTTTGATCGAGCCGAGTGTAAGGGGGGGTTTTTGCGCAAGCCTTTCAGCGATCTCGTTCGTTGCCGAAGGGAGCGCCCCATCTTCAACCACCTTGTTTATCAGACCGAGCTCGAGTGCTCTGGCAGAGTCGAGCCACTCTCCCAGGAAGGCTATTTCTTTTGCAGCAAGTCTGCCTGCAAGTCTTGGTAGTCTAACCAGGATTCCAGCGCCCGGGCTTATCGCCACGTTGATCTCGGGAAGACCGAATTTCGCGGATTTTGCAGCGATCACATAGTCCGATGCCTGTATGGTTTCAAGGTTGCAGAACCCGTTCACCGATGCAATAACGGGTTTCCTTATACTTTCCATGAGCGAAAAGAGGCTAATGACCTTGCGGTTGAATGCGGCCACCTGCTCAGGTGACGAGGAGATGAATTCGTTCAGGTCTCCACCTACCGAGAAGGCCTTTCCGGACGCTGTGAGAACGATCACTCTTACCTCCGGATCTTCCGAGGCTCTCCTCAATTCGGTTGTGAGTTCGTCTACGAGAGCGCTACTCCACGCATTCAGCTTGTCCGTTCTGTTGAATCTGACCGTGAGCACTGCACCTTCCCTGAAAGACTCGATGTTTGCCATAGTCAAGCAGGAATTTGTACAATCGCTAAAAAGTCTTTCGGAGTCTTCCCCCCAGTCAAGCCCTTACGCCGCTTAGCCCTTAGTCGGGTGGAATTTCTTTGAACACGAGTGAAAGGTCTATTCCTGAGTGCTTTCTTACGGCTTTCGCCACCGGGTAAAAGATGACCGAGACCACAAGACCAGCGACGACCACGGCAAGCGCACCGTAGGAAAGTGTGCCGGTGCTAGTTCCGGCGCTTGCAGGGTTCAAAAATACAAGGGTTATTATGGCACCCAGTCCTAGCGTGTGAACAAGCCCGGAGAGCGTTAGTACAGGAATTCCGGCCATGGTCTTTCTTACGGTCGAAGGAGAACCCTGGAACACACTTTTTGCGCGGAGGGGAAGGAGCACCGATGTCACGCCGTTCGGAAGAAACGCAATTGCAACTATCAGGGTAGTCGCAAGGAAACTTCCGAGTACTGATGAAAAGTAAGTGTCAAGTGCAGCCACGGCCACGGTGAGAGCGCACAGTACGGTAAGCGAAAACACAGGTGTGTGTCTGCGGTCAGATACCGAGGCAAATCTCCTAGGTATTAGCTGGTCGAAACTCCAAGCGAAAAGTATCCTGCTTGCGGGAAGGATAGGCGCAGACACGAGGCCGAGAACCGCAAAGAAGAAACCCAGTCCGATAAAGAAGGCAACGGAAGGGCTGGAAACGGCTGCAAGAACCAGCGCATTTACGCTGAACGCTCCACTCGGTGCTGTTGCGGGGTTCACGAGTGCATCGAAACCGTAAGCCGAAAGAAACTTATAGCCAAAGGCCAGGAAAAAGGCGCCAAGCCCGATGGCAGCTATAAGCCATGCAACGGCCGTTCCTCCCATGACGCCAGCTGTCATACTCCTCAGAGTGTTCTTGATTTCACCTGCAAAGTAGGCAGATATAGGAGCCGCAAGGAAGAAGAACACGAATATCATCGCTCCTGCGGTCGTGAGTGGGGAGGCAGTGGCCGAGGGCTGCCAGCCGTACGCGGTGGCGTTTGCAAGCACTTCTGTCGAATTGAAGCCGGTTGCAAGCTGCGAATTGAAGTTGGAAATAAGAAGGGGGCCTGGTGTAGAGAATAGGTAGAAGGTGAGAACGACCACTCCGACAAGCGCGATAAGAGAAAGAACCCTGATCATCCAGAACCAGGCACGGTTTCCCACCGCGGCGAGCGCGAACACAAATATGAGAATAAGAGACGAAATCAGGAACAGGTCTATCTTCGATGTGTAAATCAGACTCACGACAGTCGGGGCTGTCGAGGGATAGCTCGTCAGTATGGCCGGCCCGAGAAAAGCCTGCAGATTGAGAACGGCAAGTGTGCCTATGCCCACGACAAATGAAAAAAGCGCCATAAAAGAAGGAATAACACCCCACACAGGGTGCACCACGCGCGAGCCAAAAATGTAATCACCCCCCGCACGCGGAATGGCGGATGAAAGCGCTATTGTGTTGAAGGCAAGCGCAAGAAGTATGGGAAGAGACAGTCCGAGTACAACGGGGAGGCTTGAGCCTTGGTAGACGGAAGGTAGCGTGAGGACTCCGAGGGGGATAAGTACGAGCGGCCCCGCGGCAAGTAGTGTGAATGCAAGCACATCCAGCGCCGAAACACTTTTGACGAGACCGGTTGACTCGCGCACAAAGGGCTTCGGGTTATCTTTGTTCGACAAGACCCGGCTGATTCACTCTCTTGACTATTAAGCGTTTCCGTCTTTTCGTTCAGAACAGAGCCACAGGTGTTACCGGCGAGCCCGCGCCACCCCTGAACCTGAGTGGTGTGCACACAAAAAGAAACTGAGTGACATGCATCGCAGAAAGCTCCTCGAGGACCAGGTTTTCGACTAGCGGTATGCCGGCCCTTTTTAGGAGGATCTGGTGGCACGGAAAGAGTTTTGACGAGCCGCGCTTCACCACATCGTAGCTCGAATTGTCAGCACCTGTGACACTCACTCTTTGCTCTGCGATCCATTCCGCAGCCTCCGTCCCCACTCCCGGAGAGTAACCGAGGTACCTTGCATTGTCCACCATCCAGAACCGGGAAAAACCCGTCCTTATGAGTAGTGCATCGCCTTCGTGGAGGGACAGTCCTTGCGATCTTAGTGCGCCCGCAATATCCTTTTCGGTTATTTCATATCCATCATCGAGTGTCTGGACTCCAAGATAGCTTGGAATGTCAGCGAGCACGCCCCTTGTTACGATCGGGGGAAGCGTGTCCACCCCGAGGGCGGTTGTGCCCGTGTCCGTTGTAACCTCCCTTGCATCCAGGCCACCATAAAGCTCGAAGCCTTCGGAAGCGTGGTTCAGCGCATCGATGTGCGTTCCTGTATGGTCTGCAAGCTCGTAGCGGCAGACAATTGAGCCGAGTCTGTTTTCGTTAGCTTCTTTGTACATGTCGAGGGTGCCCCTGACGGTTCTGTGGGTGGTCATGAGGAACGGCCCGTGAAAATCCGGTACGGGCATACCGTTTTCAAGTGTGTGGGAAAGGTTCACCATCCTGCCACGTGTGGGCAGCCTAAGGGCAGCAAGAATGCGTTCGGGGGTGATCCGCGCGGGTGCACCTACTTGGTCAGACATACCTCTGCCACATGGTCAGGCTTAAAACTCTATCTTTACTCAGACGCCTATCCTAGGTTTGTGAAATTCCCCCCCGATTCGTGATTTACTTTTTCCTCCTCAAGCAGCATACGATGTAGTATCTTTCCCACTGAAGACTTCGGAAGCTCCTTGCGAAATTCGAAGATCCTAGGTACCTTGTACCCCGCAAGCCTTTCCCTGCAAAACGCTTTGAGCTCATCGGCAGTAACGTTCCCATCTGTCACCACGAACGCCTTAACCGCTTCGCCAAGTCTTTCGTCGCTAGTCCCTACTACCGCTACCTCCTTTACATGAGGGTTTTCCATGATTACCTGCTCCACCTCATTCGGCCACACCTTGTACCCGCCTGAGTTGATCATGTTCTTCAGTCTGCCAAGTATGTACACTCCTTCTGCTGTGACACAGCCCGTGTCGCCGGTAAGTAGAAACCCCTCCCGGGTGAATACCCGGTTTGTTTCTTCCGGGTTTTCCCAGTAGCCATGCATCACTTGGGGGCCGCGTGCACCAAGCTCGCCCACTTCGCCGTCTGACAAGCGCTCTCCGTTTCTGAAGGCGGCTATCTCCGTTCCAGGGAGGGGGGGACCAACGTAATCCTTACGGAACACACCCGGCGGGCATACGGTGAGCTGCGGTGACGCCTCGGTTAGACCCCAGCCGACCGTCACCACCTTTCCAGTCAGTTCATGAAACTCGCGGGCAACGCTTGCGCTCATTGGCGCGCCTGAAGAAAAGCACACCCTGAGCGAGCTCAGGTCCCAACTCTTTTCCTTGATCGAATGTACAAGCTGGGTGTAAATCGTGGGTACGCCCACGAGTACAGTGACGTGCTTCTTCTCGATTGTGTCGAGCACTTGAGTGGCGTCAAACTTTGGAAGTATATAGCAGGTTGAATGGGCGTAGAGGGCGCTGTTGAGCGAGCAGTTCATTCCTCCGCTGTGTGTCATTGGCAGGACCTGGAGAAACACCTCTTCACCCCACCTGAGCCCCCAGGCGCTTCTCAGACCCCCAAGAACCGCAAGAATATTCCTGTGAGTAAGCGGCACCCCCTTTGGCCTTCCGGTCGTACCGCCTGTATAGAATATGACGGCTGTGTCCTCCTGCGAAAGTCTTGCGTCAGGGGGTGTGTCCTCCTCCAAGGCGGGCACATTAAACCGCACGGGATTAACCCTGTCAAGAAAGGCCGGTGCGTCACCGGTAAACACAAGGGCACGGCACCCGGAGTTCGAGATAATAAAGCCCGCCTCACGCGACGTAAGCCGCATGTCTATGGGAACCGGTATCGCACCGAGCCTGAGGATGCCATAAAATGCCACTACGTAACGCCACCCGTTTGCAAGATAGAGCCCGACTCTCTCTTTCTTCTCGATACCCTCTTTAGCAAGCCTTACCGAAAAAAGCCTTGACTGTTTTTCTAGCTCTCCATATGTGAGCGACCTTTCTGTGTCCACTATGCAGAGGTTTTGAGCAGGTTGCGCTCTTAGAACGTCAGGTAAAATCGATTCCACGGTTAGACCAAGATACGGTCGCTTAAAGGTATTGTTAGGGGTTTGGGGGAAGCTGTAATCCTCAACTGCTTTAGCTAGCGATGAGATACACTTATCGACTTCTCCGAGAACAAAGGTTTACAGGGTTGCTAGCGTGATACTTCCAAGAGTACCCGCGGTGCGGGAAGCGGGGAATTCACGCCTGTGGTCACCGGCGGGGGCCACCGTAACCCGTAGAGGGGATCGAGCCTGGTGGGGGAAGCAGGAAGCTCCGAAGCTTTGGCTGAGGGGTAGCTCACAAGTTTCCACCAGAAGGGCTATGAGGTCCCGGCGTAAACATCCTGCCTTCAGCCGTGATCGGTGAGCAAAAGCGTGACCCCGAGCATTCGAGGAAGTGTACAGCGCCGCGCAGGGGTTGTCCATCCACTCTTATGTGGGAATGTCTAGACGCTTGTTCACCATAAAGTTAAATTCGTCTGGTCGTCTAAGTCATGTGTCACTCGAAGAGCGACTTCTTGCTGAAGGTCTTGAAATAGTGAGTTCCAAGGAGAAATACAAGGAGGACTTCACCCATTTCAGAGTAGAACCGGCTCTGGTCGCGAGGGCCTTTTCGACCAAGCAGGTGGCGAAGGCCATTAAGCTTGCAAGGGAACACGGGCTGAGCATTACACCCTGGGGGGGAGGAAGCAGTCTAGGCGGTGCCCTTGTGAACAAAGGTGGACTGCTACTTGACCTGTCACAGATGAACAGAATCCTTGAATTTGACGAGGTGAACTGGGTTGTGCATGTCCAGGCCGGCGTGGTACTCGAGGCACTCAACAACTATCTTCTCGAAAAAGGGTTCTTCTTTCCTCCCGACCCCGCAAGCTCCTTTATGGCAACGGTCGGAGGTGCAGTAGTTCAGGGATCCGGGGGCATGCACTGCGTAAAATACGGCACGATGAAGGACTGGGTGCTAGCACTCGAGGTTGTGCTTTCGGATGGTGAGGTGGTAAGACTCGGTGAGCCGCTCTTTAAGAATCGCGCTGGGTACGACCTCGTGCATCTGATTGTGGGTAGCGAGGGCACGCTTGCGGTTGTTACAGAAGCTTGGCTCAAGGTTATACCGGTACCGAGATACAAGGTGCACCGGTTGCTAGCCCTGTTTTCAAAAGAGGAGGATGTTGCCGAGGCGATTCTCGAGCTCAGACGGCGTAGAATTCAGCCGGAGATTGCCGAGTACATGGACGGCAGAGTCCTCGAAGCGTTGCGGGCACACTTTGACCTGCCTGTTGAGGGCGTGGGGGCCCTTCTTCTTGACGTGAGTGAGTTCGATCTTGACGAGGCAAAGAGTGTGCTTTCTAGGTCGAGCTTAAGGATAGCGAACACCGAGGATGAGAAAGCAGAGCTTATCAAGGCAAGAGCCTATGGCGGCATCGCGGTTAGCTCGACCGCCAGGGAGTACATGGTTGAAGACGTGGTTGTTCCAATAAGGCTGCTGCCCGCCCTCATAAAGAAAATCAGGGAGCTTGAAAGAAAGTACTCACTTTCGGCACCCACTCAAGGCCACATTGGCGACGGAAACCTGCACCCTGAAATATTGTTTGATGAAAAAAGCAGGGATGTAGCGCAGAAGTTTTACGAGGAGCTCTGTGAGTACGTAATAGAACAGGGGGGATCTATTACGGGCGAGCATGGCGTAGGTGTACAAAAGAAGGAGCTTTTCAAAAAGCAACTCAACGTTCACGGCGGCAGAAGGGCACTTGGGCTCATGAAGGCAATACGCGACGTGTTTGATGATAAGAGGGTCCTCAACCCGGGAAAGTATGTAGACTGAAGATGTTTAATCCCTTGTAAGAAGCACAAGCCCCCTGTTCACCAGGTTGGCGTTGTAGCCAAGGCCGCCGAGGCCAGACACAAGACCCGTCTTGCACCCCTTGACCTGTCTTTCCCCAGCCTCCTCCCTGAGCTGCTCGACAGCCTCAACGACAAGCCCGAGCCCTCCGGCCGTTCCCGCCTGACCCGCTGACAGCTGGCCGCCTCCCGTGTTCACTGGAAAGTCTCCGTCATACGTTGTTGAGTTCTTCTCGATGAACTTTCCTCCGCCCTCCTTCGCTATGCCTAGAGCCTCGAGCTGCATCAGTACGACAACTGTGAAATCGTCATACAGCTCGAAGAAATCCACATCGTCAATTTTCGCGCCGACCTTCTCGAAAAGTCTGTTTACCGGGAGTGTCATTCGTGCAATATCTCGTAGTTCGTTCGTCGCCTCTTGGTTGATTGCGGTTTCAAACCCGGCCACCCTGATCGGGGTCTCGGTTATCTTCTTTGCCTTCTCGCCAGAAGATAGCATAAGTGCGAACCCTCCGTTCACCGGAATTACAGCGTCAAGCATTCTCAGTGGCTCGGCAAGAAACGGCGATTTCAGATATTCGTCAAGATTGAGCGGTTGTTTCAGGTACGCCCAGGGGTTCTTTGTTGCGTTCTTGCGCTGCGAAACCGCGACCATACCGAGCTCTTCAGCCGACGTGCCGAACTCGTGCATATGGCGTCTTGCTATAAAGGCCGCTTCGCTTAGTGGTCCTACCATTCCTAGTGGAAGCTCATAGTTGATTTCATACCTCCAGGTTCTTTCGAGCCTGTAGCCACCCATCGGTTTTGCGGGCGTAAGGGGTGAGTCCACACCAAGCAGTACGGCATGGTCAACCAGGCCGCTTTTTATCATGGCATAGCCTTCTATTAGCATCTGCACTCCGCTCATTCCCCCGTGATCGGATACGAAAGTGTAGTTCGGCGAAAGACCCAGGTTCTGAACCACTTCAGCCGTCCAGATAAGAGCGTGCGGCCAGAGTCCCCTGTTCACACCCAGGGCGTACCTTTCGGCGTCAAGCTCAGCCTTCGTCATTCCAACTGCTTCGAGAAGTCCCTTGAGCGCACGTGCATGATACTCTTCTGTCGTGAGGACCTCTTCACCCCTGTCCGCCCTTGCACGCGAGGGTCTCAGGGCGAAGTATCCGGATGCAAACACCTCGGTCACTGGTCGGTCACCACGCTAAAGTAGGGCAGACCGAGCTTTTCTCCCACCTTTAAGGGCTGAAATACTGCCTTTTTTCCGATCGAAATGCTAGGCAGTTCCTTTGCAAGTAGTCTCGCGTACACCCTAACGCCCTCCTTGAGCTCGACCACACCAACGGCATAGGGGGTTTCCCTTTCAAAGTCCTTAGAGTTTCCTATTACACGTCTGATAACTGTGAAGGAATATACGACCCCTTCCGGACCCGCATCGGTCCAGTCGAGCTCAAGACTTCCACAGGCTGCACACCACGGCTTCGGATAAAGCTGATGTCTTCCACAGTTCCTGCAGTGCTGAACCGCGAGCCTGCCCGCGGCGACAGATTCAAAGAAGGGTGCGTTGGTTGAATCAACCTCAGGTAAGGGCTTCTGAATGCTCTCCATGCATTCGAAAGCTCCGACAAAGGAATAAGCTTAGTCATCGCGGGGCTATGGCAGGGAGATCAGTATGGTCGCTCTGTGAACGGTATATTTTGACAGAGAATCCAGAGGCGTGGAGGACTGGATCGCTTTGAAAATGCTTATATCGATAAGCATGTTCACACTGGTTATGTCTTCAGATGGCACAGCTGTAAGCCGTCTTGAGCGTTTCGAAAGCTGGCCATGGCCATTCAGTGTGCTGATTCTGATAGGCGTGGCCTACTTTTTCGGGCTTTACGATGTGCTCACGCTTGGCGTGGCGTCTCCCGCGATTGCCTCACAGATGGGTGTGAGCGCTACAACCGTTGCGACAGTTGGAACCGTGATTTCACTTGTTGGCTACCTCTTTGGCGCGGTTGGCTTTGCGCATATCGCCGACAGATATGGAAGAAAGACCGGACTTGCCGTCACGCTTGTGTCCTACTCGCTCGGTTCTTTGTTCACAGGTCTTTCGACAACGCTTGCTGAAGTGTACGCGTGGCGCTTCATAACTGGCGTCGGAATCGGTGCTGATCTTGCGATCGCGGCATCTTACCTGAGCGAGATGTCACCCGCAAGGGTCAGGGGAAGGTTCCAGAGCCTTGGCACCTTCTTTGGTTTTGTAGGTGCAGGCATAGGGCCACTGATAGGCCTCTTCGTGATACCCGTCGCGGATTACGGCTGGAGAGTCTACTTCATAATAGGCGCACTCGGAGGCCTCGTTGTCCTCTTTCTGAGAAGGAGAGTCCCGGAAAGTCCTAGGTGGCTTATCTCGAAGAACAGGACACGAGAAGCAGAAGAGATAATCGAACTTGCCGAACGCTCGTATGAAAAAAGGAAAGGGAGCCTCCCGCCCATTACGGCGATAACGGGTCAGACGGGTACAGAAGAGAAGCAGGTGCCCCTCCTGAGCCTGCTTACGAAAAAGCACCTCCCCAGGCTTATACTTATGCTAGTGGTGTTCCTCCTCTACTATTTGTACGCCTATCCGTTTCTTGCGCTAACCACCAGCTTTCTTGCGGGTTCGGGCTACGCTTACATACAGAGTCTTACGGTGGTCGGTCTTGGAGGACTCGGTTTTGCACTTGGTGCATTTCTTTCTTTCCTGTTCTCCGACCACACCGAAAGAAAGTATCTGATAGCGCTTCTTTTCTTTGTACAGGCTGTGTCCATGGTGGGCATTGGCCTTAAGGGAAGCCTTGCCGAGGAGGTCACGTCCTATTTCGTGGCCGCTTTTTCAAACACCTTTCTCGCAACCATGCTCTACGTTTACTCTGCCGAGAACTTTCCGACACGGGCAAGGAGTAACGGTGTTGCTCTGACGGATGGTCTCGGACACCTTGCGCCAATCTTCTCGGTTCCCTTTACGGCTGCGCTCTTTGTGTCACACGGTCTATTCGGGGCATATGAGGCTCTGGCGGTTGAGGCGGCGCTTGGAGGAGCATTCGTGCTTCTTGGTATAAGGAGTACCAGGAGGGTGCTTGAAGAGATCTCCGAATGACCTTTTTTGGTCGCGCGGTTTTACCGGAAAATGCGCTGCCCGGTCAAATGCCGGGCGCAGCACGCCTGTCGTGGCGCCGGGGTTTGCAGGAACCCGTAAAGGCCAGACCCATCGTGGTATATGACTTGCCTTCTGTGACAAAAGACTCAACTCACAGGTAGTTGTAAACCAGAGTGTGTTCTCCTCTGAGAACCGGAAGAGAGGATGAATAAGACGCTACGAGCCTTCTGTTATCCCAGTGGTGTTAGGTAAGTTGAAAAGAGAATTAAGCGCTTCCCCGGGTGTCTTAGGAAGAACCAGTATACGTGACAAGTATGGGTCCTATGCATGCCCGGGGTGCAGCCTCCTATCCCCTAAAAGGTCAAGCCCTTTGGGAAAGCGCGCAGCTCATATTCCTTAACATGAGCGATGGATGTCGACGGACTACAAAACGTTTTTAATGTGTTTCAGTCTATCCATCGCATGAGCAACAGCGTAGCAGATGCGATTGTGGCACAGCTTGTGCATTTCGGAGTAAAAAGGGTGTATGGCGTCCCGGGCGACTCCATAAACCCGCTGGTTGACGCCATTCGTCGCAATCCCGCCCTGAAATTCATCCAGGTGAGGCATGAGGAAGGGGGGGCACTTGCGGCTAGCTTTGAAGCAAAATTCACGGGTTCGCTTGCGGCGGTTCTCGGCACCTCGGGACCGGGTTCTGTTCACCTGCTGAATGGGCTTTACGATGCTAAGCTTGAGCATTCCCCGGTGGTGGCACTCACCGGTCAGGTCAAGACCGAGTCCATAGGGCTGGATTCACCCCAGGAGGTCAACCTCCTTAAGCTTTATGACGACGTCTCAGTTTTCAGCGCACAGGTGACGAATCCTGCCAGCGCAGACCGCATGGCCTACCTCGCATGCCGCACAGCCCTCATTAAAAGGGGTGTATCGCACCTTGTCCTTCCGGTAGACGTGCTGAAAAGCGAGTGCGGACAGTCGGAGGACCTGCTTCCTGCCATCCCCGCACCTGAGTTCACATTCGACCCAAGACCCGTTGAAGAAATGATAAACAGAAGTGCGCGCCCCGTGATTTTGATAGGAAGAGGGGCGTACGGTTCGAGCGAAAAGCTCGACAGGTTCGCGGAAGAAATAGGGGCGCCTGTGGTATACTCACTGAACGGTAAAGGAGCGCTTCCCGAAGACGACCCAAAGGTGATGGGCGGCATAGGTCTTCTCGGTTCAAAACCAAGCACTGCGGCTATGTCGAAAGCCGACCTACTTCTCATTCTCGGTTCATCCTTTCCCTTTACGGAGTTTCTCCCGAAGGGAATACCTGTTATACAGGTGGATATTGTGCCAGAACACATTGGAAAGAGGGTGGGCGTGACGCTTGGCGTGGTGTCCACCTTGGACAGATTCTTCTCTTCGGTAAGGCCGAAAGGAAAGGAGCAAAAATTCTACAGGGAGCTTGAGCCTGTAAGGAGAGCTTGGATAGCCGAGCTCGAAAACAGAGAGAAGGCACGTGAGAATCCCATACCCCCGCAGGCGGTCATAAGGGAAGTGTGCGACCTCCTTCCAAAGGATTCTGTGGTTATATGTGACGTTGGCCTTGTGACCCTCTGGTGTGCCCAGAATCTGAGGTTAAAAGATTCTTACAGGTTTTACACTTCGTCGTGGCTCGGATCTATGGGTTCGGGTGTCGCGGGTGCGGTTGGTGTCTCGTTTGCTACGGAGCGGCCGGTTGTGTCTCTCGTCGGCGACGGCGGTTTCGCGATGACCATGATGGAAGTGCTCACCGCGGTTAAGTATGCAAGGCCGATCAAGGTTGTCGTGTTCAACAACTCAAAGCTCGGTCTGATCAAAATCGAGCAGGAGATGATGGGCTTTCCCGAATTCGGTACAGAGCTGCACAACCCCGACTTCGCAAAGCTTGCTGAGAGCATGGGCGCAAAAGGGGTGCGCGTAGACAAGATCGAAGACTTGAGAGGGGCACTCGAAGAACTCATGGCAGTCAGAGGCCCTGCGGTTCTTGATGTAGTCGTAAGTGCAAATGAAGTCCCTGCATCCCCCATCTAGACCATGGGCTGTGGGCGGCTCAGCGCGAAACAGCTTGGAGTACTTGTTGTACCAGCCCAAAGACACGCACAATTTCAGGGTATGCATATAACAATTTACACAATGAACTCTCTCAGCTTGTAAATCCTGCCTCCGCGTAAGACTTGACAAATCATCTAGATTGCGAAGACATATATAGTGGACTCTGCTAGTGTGTGCATGGTTTCTACCAAAACCGTGGCAATTGCCGTAATCGCCCTCATAGTAGGTGCGATTGCGGGATTCGGGATATCTTACCTTGCGAAGCCGACTACATCGCCGAGCCAGGTGACTACTTATACGATCGGTGTCATTTTTCCTCTTTCGGGCACCCTTGCAGATTTCGGTAAATCTTTTACAAACTCCGTCAATCTTGCCGTCCAGCAGGTTAACGCCAATCTCTCGGCTGCTGGCATTCCGATTCAGTTCAAAACAGTTGTCGCAGACGACCAGGGAACACCGCAGGGCGCCCTTTCTGCGCTTCAGTCTGAGTTCCAGAGCGCCTCAGTTCAGGTTGTAATAGGCCCGCTCACGTCGGCTGAAGTCCTCGGAGTCAGGGACTATGCGGATTCGAATCACATAGTCATTCTTCCTCCTGCGGCTACGGCCACGGCCCTGAGGATTCCCAACGACTACATACTGAGGCCCGGTCAGCCGGGTGATCAGTTCGAGGCTTCGGCACTTGCGCAGACGGTCATAGGTTCTGGCATCAAGTATGTAGTGTACATATACAGAAACGACCCCTCTGAGGCGGGCACATACAATTTCTCTAGCGCTGTTATGCAGCAGGCTGGGCTCAAAGTCGTGGGAATCGCGTATCCACCGGACCAGTCGGACTACTCAAGTGAAGTATCCGCCGCAAGCACCGACCTCCAGCAGATGCTTTCTAGTGGCGGTAACTATACCGACACTGCCGTTATACTCGGTGGATATGGAACAGAGGCGCAGAACATATTCCTGCATGCATCCACAGACCCGTATCTTTCGCATGTAAGATGGTTCGGTATAGAAGCGCTCGATGACAACTCGCTCCTTTCGAACCAGCAAACCGCGTCATTCATGGCCCAGGTCAATCTGACCATAACTTCGCCAGCAAGCTTCACAAGTCCCCAGGGGATTCTCTTTCAGAAGGATTACCAAGCAGTGTACGGGTCTCCCCCGGAGCCGTACTCTAACTACGCCTATGACAACGCAATGATAGCCATGCTTTCGATCCTTGCGGCGGGCACGGACAACGGACAGACGCTTATCAAGATAGTTCCACTCGTCGCTGACCATTATTTCGGAGCAACCGGCACAGGAGTGTTTCTTGACCAGAACGGCGACCAGACAATCGCATACTACAATATCCTCGAGCTCGTAAAGACAGCCACCGGATACAGCTTCAAGCAGATAGGGACGTACAACGGCGGAGTAAATCAGGTGACATTGAACTCCTGACCCTTACGGTGAGTGCAGTTGAAGAGGCGTGTTGACGCAACAAACGCCTCAGGCTCCTACTTCGGCTATTCCCGTGCTGTCAGGGCCGGCAGCACGGTTTTTTTCTCCGCAGTCGGTGCAAGCGGCGAAGACGGTAAGGTGGTCGCAAACGGCACATACGCACAGGCAAGGTTCATATTCGGGGAGATTCTTCGTTCGGCTGAGTTACTAGGCGCTGGCAGAGACGATATAGTACGGCTGCGAGTGTTTGCTACAAGCGGATTTTCGCTTGAGGACTTCAGGAAAGCATACAGAGAGGTTTTTTCGGAAAGCAAACCGGCGCTCACGCTTGTGTATGTAGCAGGACTCCCCGTAGAGGGTTCGCTTCTTGAAATTGAGGCCGAAGCCGTAAAGGAGGGCGAATTTTAGATAACAAGCCTTTCTTTTGGCATGTCTCGGTCAAATCTCTGAGCCCTGAACGCGGAAACATCAAGATGGGGCGTTTCATCGAGTACAATTTCGGTCATGAGCTTGCCCGCGGCCGGCGCGTGCATAAAACCGTGCCCGGCAAAACCAGCACAGCAGTACAGCCCGTGCGTGAGAAGCTGTGATATAACAGGGTTTGAGTCCGGTGTAACCTCGTAAAGGCCTGCTACAGAGTAGCCAACAGGAAGGTTTGAAAGTGCGGGCATTCTTGAAACCGCCTTGGATATAACCCTTTCATCGTAATTTTCAGGGAATGTTAGTTCGAACCTGCTTTCTATCGGAATGTTATCAGAAAAAAACATGGAGTGTCCCTCCTTTCCCAAGGCAAGGGTGGTGTCGATATCAACTATAAGCGGGATACTTTGCGGAAAGCCTGACGGCACACCCCTTGTGAAAAGTATCTTACGCGGGTATGGGTCAACCGGCACGTGCTCACCCGCAAGTGCAGCTAGCTTCCTTGAGTGTACACCGGCGGCTATAACAACCTTTTCGCTCTGTATCATACCTCTTCCCGTGACTACGCCCGATACTTTACCATCTTTTTTGACTATCCCCGTGACCTCAAGATCCTCATGCACTCGCACGCCAAGCTCCTTTGCCTTGGAAAGATATCCCTGAAGGACAGAACTTGTTGATGCATGGCCATCGTCACGGCAAAGGTTGCCACCTCTCACATCGCTGAAATCGTAGAACGGGAACGTCCGGGACAGCTCGGCCTGCGAAACCGTGGTCACTGCCACCCCTAGCGAGCGCTGCAGACGAGCCATAAGGGTGAGTTGCTCAAGTCCGCGCTGGGTTGAAGCCACAAACAAATATCCATCACGCCTGATCTGTGGGTCGAATCCGGTCTCCTCTCTAAACTTTGCAAGTGAGGTTATGCTCTCGAGGCTGAGCCTGACACTCACTTCATTTGAAAATTGATGCCTGAATCCCCCCAAACTCGAAGCCGTGCTTCCGGATCCCGCTTTGTCCTTGTCGACGAGGACCACGGGGGACACGCCGCGTTGTGCCAGGTGGTAAGCTATGCTAGCCCCGATGATACCCGCACCTATGATGAGCACACGGGCAGACTGCGCCAAGGTGGTCTACCTTCCCCTGAAGTACGGAATGATTTTCCTGCCAATGGTCTTTATTGCTTCCTCGGGCTCCGGGCCAAGAGGGGACCCGAAGAGCACCTGATTGACTCCGGCGCGTTCGAGCTCCTCCACTTTTTTAATACAGTCTTCCTCGTTTCCGTATATTGCAAGTCTGAGCATCTTTCTTTCGACGAGTTTTGAGGCTGCAGGCAGGCCTTCTTTTTTAAAAGTCGAGTGAACCTCGGCGAAATCTTCGTGGGTCAGCCCGACGGATGCAAGACCTTTCTTTCCCAGTAGCGGACCGAAATAGGCCACAAGCTCCTTGAGGCCGTCGGTTATTGCCTCTTCAGTGTCCCGGGCAATCGAAATCCATACGCAGCCCGCTATGTCCACGTCCTCAGGGTTCCTACCCGCCTTCTTTGCGCCTTCGTGAATTTTCTGGACGGCATAGGAGGCGAATTCAGGCGGATAAAGAAGAGGAAGGGAGCCGTCTCCAGCTTCACCAGAATATTCCAGCATTCTGTCGCCCTGGCCTCCAATGTACACAGGTATGTGTTTACGCACAGGCGTGAATCTCATGTAACACTCGGGCGACCAGATGAACTCGCGACCACTGTACTTCGCTCTTTCACCTGAAAGAAGCTTTCTTACGAGGTCGACACACTCCTTGGTTCTGGTAAGAGGTCTCGGATGCTCGAGACCGAGCCAGTCGAGATACTCGAGTGCACCTGCACTAATCCCCAGGGTGACCCGACCTGCCGTGAGTTCATCGAGTGTGGCAAGAAACATAGCAATCTCGGAAGGATTCATTGTGTACGGGTTGAGCACGGTGTTACCGAGCATCATGCGCCTTGTCTGCACCCCAATGGCACTCAGCGTAACAAATGAGCTTCTCATGAAAACGTCATGAGATATCCAGCAGTGGTCAAACCCTTCGTGTTCAGCAAGGATTGCAAGCCGCACCATGTTCTGGGACGAGCCAAACCAGTCAGCTAGTCTTAAGCCGAACTTCATGAATTGTCCAGTTACGAACAGACGTCCAAACTTAAGTATTATGGCGTGACCCCCCTGCGGCATCCGCTTTCCTAGGCTCACCGAGAAAGAGGTTCCTGATGGCCTGGTCGTCGAGTATGTCCTTCGAGGGACCATCGTACACCTTTCTTCCTTGGGTCATGACGATGCCGCGCTCAGCAAGTGTCAGAGCCCGTCTTGCGTTTTGCTCAACCAAGAGGACAGTCACTCCTTGTGTTCTGAGCCCGAGGAGGGCCCTGAATAGCTGTTCAGCCACAATTGGTGCGACTCCCGCCGTGGGTTCGTCGAGAAGTAGAAGCTTGGGATTTGCGGCCATTGCCCTTCCTATTGCCACCATCTGCCTCTCTCCCCCGCTCAAGTTCCCCGCCTTCTCGCGTAGCTTTGGCGAGAGTGAGGGAAAGAGTGCGAGGGTACGCCTTAGAGCCTCTTCTTTACCCGACCTGTCGAGCATCGATGCGCCCAGTTCTATGTTTTCCCTGACGCTCATCTTTGTGAATACGTTAGCCATCTGAGGTACATACCCAATGCCTTCCCTTACAATTTCTTCGGGTTTTCTGCCGGTGATGTTCCTTCCTTCGAAGCTCACATCACCCCCGAACACCTGCACCAGTCCCACCACGCTCTTAAGTAGGGTGCTCTTGCCCGAGCCGTTTGGACCAACCATGGCAACTATCTCGCCCTTCCCGATCTCAATCGATATATCCTGAATTATGCTGAGCTTCTGATAACCCGCATAAAGTCCCCTTACCGAAAGGATGGCGGCCACTGTGGTCACCCGCTTATCCCGAGGTAGGCCTCGATGACCCGTTTGTCTTGCGTCACCTGTTCTGGGCGACCCTCCGAAATGAGCTTCCCTTGGTGCATTACAAACACATGGTCAACCTTCTCAAGGAGAATGTCGAGCCTGTGCTCTATTATAAAAAATGTGGTGCCCGTCCTTCTTCGCTGTTCTTCTATCGCAAGAAATATGTCCTGTGCGATCCTTGGAGCCACCCCAGCCGTCGGTTCGTCAAGAAGAAGAAGTTTCGGCTCAGTTGCAAGGGCTATCGCGAGCTGAAGAAGTTTCATCTGGCCTCCTGATATTTCCGATGCCGGGTTAAGGTAGACCCCACTGATTTCGAGCTCATCGAGCAGGGCCCGCATACTGCGGGCAAAAACCTGTTCCTGCACGTGCCACTTTTCCGATCTTAGAGCGCTAATGGGGCTTTCTCCTGTTTGACCCTTCGGTGCACACATCAGGTTGTCGAACACAGTCATCCCGAAGAAAAGTCTCGGTATCTGAAATGACCTGGATATTCCAAGTTCAAATATTTTGCGTATCGGAAGACCATCTATCCGTCTTCCCTCGAATCTTATTTCGCCGGCGTCAGGCTGAAGTAGTCCTGAAACTAGGTTAAACAGTGTGCTCTTTCCGCTTCCGTTAGGACCTATAAGCCCATAAACTCCCCCCTGCCGTATATCCAAGCTTACACCGTCCACGGCGTTAACACCTCCGAATTTCTTACGGATACCCTTAAGCTCAAGAATTGGTGACCTGGAACTCATTTTGCTTCACCTCGTTTTTCCTGAGAAAAGACGCCGTACGCCGGAGTGCGCACCGGCTCCTCCCTTCTGAGACCTCTAGGTCTGTAAATGATGAGTAGAAGCAGGATCACCGACTCGACCATATATCTGCCGTAGTTCACAAGGCTTCCGTTGAAAGACGGAAGGTAGTACTGCAGCGTTATGCCGAGTATAAGTGAGCCCCTGTCCAATAGAGTTATCAGAAACGCCCCGACAAGCGCCCCCTTGTTGTTTGCGTAACCACCTAGTATCATCATGACCCATATCGTAAATGTCAGAGTCGAGGTATAGTCTTCTGTGCTTGCCACGCCGATATAATACACGTACAGCGCCCCCGCAAGGCCCGCAAGCGCCGATCCTATGACCATTATCTGCTTTCTCGTTTCGTGGACATTCTTTCCAAGAGCCTCCGCAAGAGTTGGGTCGTCTCTGACGCTCTTAAGCAGTCTTCCATAGGGAGAGTTCACAAGCCGCTGTGCAACCTTGTAGGTCACATACGCAAAAGCCACCAGGACAAGTGAGTAAAGTGCAGGTGCAGTGTCAGCGGAGAAGATCGCTGGCACGTGTACCGAAAGCCATGTGAACGGGTTGGTTATGCCTGGAAGGCCGTTGAATCCACAGCCAAACTGTGGGGTGTTGCGAACGATTATCACAAACATCTGGGCAGCAACAAGGAGTATCATAGAAAGAAACCATTCTTCCTTTACCCTGAGCGCTGGGTAGGACGCGAGTAGCCCAACTGTTGCTCCCGAAAGCGTAGCGATAGCAAGTGATATCCCCCAGATACCCATCGAAAGTGCGGGGTTTGCTACCGCTAGGTTCTCTCTTTCTATCAGCATGGGAATCGAGCAGATCGAGCCAGCCGGGGCACCCGTCATCGCCGGAAGCAGGTAGGAGGTCGCTATACCGGCGACGAAGGCGCCGAGTCCGTAAAACATAGCCTGCCCAAAGTTTGGCTGACCCGCAAACCCGTATTCAAGATTCAGGCTGATCGCTAGGATGGCATAAAGAGCATACACTGAAAGAAAGGATACCGCGAACCCAATAAGATCGAATCCCATTTTCTTCACCACTACTTCTTGCGGCCTGCCAGTTTCTTGGCAAGTTTTGCGCCAAGCGCCACATTCGGTGCGAGCCCGGTAGGCTTGAAGAGCAGCATTATGATTATGAGCGCAAACGGAAGGAGAGGTTGGTAGGTGTAGGCAAGGCCAAAATAGTGGTTCAGAACAGCCATTACCGTACCCTCGACGAAGCCCACAAGGTAACCGCCTACTATCGTACCTATGAAGCTCGTAAGGCCGGCTATTATCACAACTGCGAATATCTCAAGAAGCAGGTTGAATCCCATGACGGGTGTCACAGTGGTGTAAGTGCTCAGTATTACGCCCCCGACGCCACCCAGTCCTCCAGCTATGATCCACATAAGGTTCACCACCCTCGTGTACTTCACTCCGGACACCCTTGCGAGGTCGGAGTTGTCCGAAATTGCGCGCATAGACCTGCCGGTCCCGGTGTAGTTCAGGAACAGAGCAAGGATCACGGACACGCCTATCGAAAGAACCAGTGCTATCAGATACGCGTTTGTGAGCTGCGCGGTGTACACGTTTGCGATTACAGTGAGCGGAAAGTCGGGTGCAGTGCTCAGTAACCCGGTAAGGGACGCGATTACGAAAACGCCGTATCGCACAAACTGGGCGACGGCAAAAGAGGCGAGTACGAGTATGTATATTGTCACCCTTTTTGATATGAGCTTTGAATACACCACTGTGTTTATTATGAGTGCAATGAAGGCACACAGAAGGAAGGCAGCAGTCGACATTAGCGCAAAGTTTCCCGGAAAAAGGAACGAAACCACCGCACCTGCATAGGCGCCTATCGTGAGAAATTCGGCATGGGCAAAGTTTGGAAGCTTTACGACGGCAAGCGTGAGCGTTAGCCCGAGCGAGGCGACCACGTATACGCTACCTGTGAAAAGAGATATGAAAACCGAACCAAGAAGCCATGAAAGCAAACTTATCTCGTCCCTTAGATGGACAGTTCACTTAAAGTTTTCGCGCAGTAAAGCACCTGGTTTATGGCAACCCTAGTAAAGGTCTTCACATATCCTGTGAGCCATCCGAACACAGCGTGGATAAGCGATTGATAAAGCGACGAGATAAGACCTTCCTTATTCCATACTAGCTCGACACCTGAAAGCCGGTAAGAGGGCGGAATCTTGCTACCCACCTTTAGGCTCAGGTACCCTCGGGGCTTGAGACAGAAAGAGAAATTGCGAAAGAGGACACAACAACGAATAAGTGTGCTAGTCTAGTCCGGGTTCACGCAGAAGGTGGTAAAGATGAAAGTTGGATGCACGAGTTTCTTCCACGTATTTGGCAAACAGTGTTGCAAAAAACGCTAAAGACCTTCTTTGATGATACGCCACAGGCGTGGAAGGTTACGCGAGTCGGCTCTCAAGGATAGCGACACGATATGGAAAGCCAATTAAAGGGTGTCGAAAAAAAGTCGTTTTTAAATATGCAAAATGACTCATTTTACTGTGGCAAATAGTCTACCAAGGCAGCTCGGTCTGTTTCAGGTTGTGACCTATGGAATAGGGAACATTGTGGGTGCAGGTATTTATGTGCTCGTGGGGGACGCTGCAGGCCTCGCTGGTTCGTCCGTCTGGCTGTCATTCCTGATTGGTGCTGTGGTCGCGGGTCTCACGGGTCTTACCTACGCCGAACTATCATCTATGTACCCACGTGCCGCTTCAGAGTACATCTACGTCGGGAGAGCATATGGTAGCAGGCTGCTTTCGTTTGTAGCCGAGTGGACCATGCTTATAACCGAAATTGTGGCAGCTTCAGCAGTATCCATAGGATTTGCAGGCTATCTTGGGGCTATATCTGGAACTCCGGTGTTGCCTGTCGCCGGTCTATTGCTTCTCGGATTAACACTGATAGCATCTTTAGGGGCGGAGTACTGGTTGAAGGTGAATACCATACTGAGCCTGATAGCTATAGCCGGGCTGATAGTTGTCATTCTCCTTGGCGCAGGCAGCATTACTGCAATGCGATATGTACCTCCCCGCGGTGGACCTGCAGGAATTATCGGCGCTTCGGTACTGGTCTTTTTCGCCTATATAGGATTCGACAACATGAGTAACATAGCTGAAGATACGAAAAACCCCGAAACCACAATACCAAGGGGACTGATGATAGCTTTGGCAGTTAGCACGATACTTTACGTGCTCGTTGGAATATCAGCTGTGAGCTTAGTGGAGCCGGCCAAGCTCGCCTCATCGGATGCTCCTCTTGCACTTGCTGCTTCTTCGGTCCTTGGAAGCGCGGGATTTTACCTGGTATCGGTCATTGCACTCATGACTACAATGAATACTGTGCAGGTTCTTGTCATAGTCTCTTCAAGAATCATTTACGGCATGTCCAGGGAGAAGGCTCTCCCGTCTGCGCTCGGTTACGTAAGCGCAAGATCAAAGACACCTTTGCTGGCGCTTGCAATGGTGCTTGTAATAGCCTTGGCTTTCCTTCCCCTTTCAAGCGCTTCCGCAATCGCTCGAGTCACAAGCTTTGGCTCCCTTGTGACATTTTCTCTTGTAAACATAGCGTCGTTGCATCTACGTAGAACCGCTCCAAACGTCAGGAGGCCGTTTAAGGCCCCCTTTAATATTGGCTGGTTTTCAGTGACCTCAGGTATGGGACTTGCCTTCTGCCTTGCGCTGCTCTTCCAGTTTGACCCTCAATCGGCTGCGCTTGGCCTTTTGCTTCCGGTGAGTGGGGGATTAGTTTACCTTGCCATTTCAGGGAGGACAGCCAAGGAAAATGATTCGCTGCATGAGCCTCATACCCGGTAACTCTTCAATCCGACCTTTCTCCCAGAAGTGCACCGGACGCTTTATTCTGACGGCTTCGACGTAGTCTTCCTTTCCCAGACGGCTATGCATCGGGATCCGTGTCCACTCAAGCGTATAGTTAACTAAGGAATGATGTCTCAGGCGCCGGTTCCTATACAGCCTCTAACGGGATATCATCTTATCCGGCTTACTACTTACAGACAGGTCAGTGTTTGCTCAATCATCCTTTCTTGGTCCAACGAAAACCGTTTCATGATGCATAGTGCTCTGGGACTATTCAAGGTCGGAACACCGAGTAAGGGGAGTTCACGGATGCGTCGCGCAAACCCCGGATGATGTTTCTTGTTCTATTGCCACTTTCAGCCAACGGGTATGTGCCCCCATTCAGGGAGCGATACGTTAGAACCGAAGTGCTTAAGTGCGCACGTGCAAAGCGCCCGCATGTCAGCGCCTGTCCCAGAAAGAGTGTCGCACCCCTTCCTCATGTATGACATGATACGCGAGATTCCTGACGGCGTTGCTGCCACGCTGAAAAGGCTCGATGAGTCTCCTGGGCTTGACCCAAGGACTGAAAGCGTTATTTTCACCGGCTGCGGTACTTCCTTTTTCTCAGCCATGGTAGCAGACCAAATTGCAAGACGCTTTATAGGGGGGCGTTCGGATGCAGTCCAGTCGTTTGAACTTGCAAACTGTGTGGGCTTAACGGACGGGTCAACCCCAGTGGTGGGGATTTCTCACAGTGGTGTTACAAAGACCACAGTTGATGCACTTCTGCATATAAAAGAACGGGGCGGGTTGACGCTCGCCTTGACCCATTATGCGGATTCCCCGATTACTCGGGTCGCCCACAGGCACGTGGTTGTCGGGAATTCCCCTGACCGCAGCCGGTGCCATACCAAGTGCTTTGTGGATCATGTCGCAGGTGCCGTCTCGCTTCTCAAAGGTTTTGCACCAGACGAACACAGCAATCCTGGTCTCCAGTCGCTTTTCTCGGAGCTCAAGAGGCTTCCGCTCCTCTATTCCACACTGATCTCCCGCTCCGAAAGCTTTGGAAGAAAACTGGCTGAGAGATACATCGGCGCAAAGAGCTTTATTGTATCCGGCTGTGGCGTGGGTTATCCTGTTGCAGGCGAGACCGCGCTCAAGCTCAGGGAGTCAAGCTTTGTTTCGGCTGACGGATATGAGCTCGAGCAGCTGCTTCACGGCCCTTGGGTGTCGCTTGGGAAAGACACCCCGGTAATCCTTTTCGTAGAAAAGTCGGCCGAGAAGAGATGTATCGATTTTATTTCAGCGGCCTCGAAGATAGGTGTCCCCGTCGCCGCGATTGCCGAAGCAGGCACCTTAGAGGCAACGTCAGCGGTGGATGAGGCGTTTGAGCTACCACCGGTGGAAGGTGGTCTTTCATCCCTTCTCGGAGTTATGCCCGCCTACTTTTTCGCGTATTATTCTAGCGTCCTAAGGGGGAACAACCCGGATATGATAAGGTATGACAACCCGGCCTATTGGAGCGCCCGGCAGTACATCTTTCCCCCTGGTACCCACTAGGATGTATAGCGCACGGTGCGCGCTCCTCCTCTGTACGTGGCGCACAACCGGTACCACCGCACGCGTCGTGGATTATCTCGGCTTCTTCCGCTCAGCCACAACTCACATGTGACCAACCGCACCCAGTAGTCCCGTGAACGATTAATACATGCACAATTCTTCTCGCCTACAATGACTGAAGCTTTCTTGATCAAGGCTTGCAACTAGCCCCTTCTTCTGTGAGGCGATTGAGAAGAACCCTTCCTACGTGTGACCAAGCGTACCGAGAAAGGTGAGTTCGTAGCCTGTTGGTCACCCTGATGAAGTGGTCGGGCTCATGAAAGAACTTCTCAAGCTTTTGCCCAAACAGGCGGCTGTCAGGTTCAGTTAAAAGTATGCTTTCCCCGTTCACGATCTCCGGTATTCCTCCAACGTTTGTCGCTATAACGGGTACACCACACGCAAGTGCCTCGAGAACTGGCAGACCAAAGCTTTCATACCTAGACGGTACGACGACGAGTTTCGAAGAAGCGTAGTAGCCGGGAATATCCTTTCGTGAGACGCTCCCCGCGAAGCTCAGACGCACCCTGTCGCCACTCCAGGTCGTGATAAGGCGTCTTTCGCGCTCGTCGAACCCACCCACTATACACAGGTTGAGTCGTTCACAGGAGAGTCTTTGAAGAGCCTGCAAGAGAATATCAAGGCCCTTTGAATGCTGAAACCGACCGACAAAAAGAATGTCGTAAGATTCGGAGTGGCCCAAATCTGGTCTGAACAGCTCCTCTCTGTATCCGTTTGGCACAAAGTGTGTGTTCTGCTCGCGCTCTAACCCGTAGCACGTAACGAGCGACCTCACGAATTCGCTCACGCAGAGTGTTGTGCGCCCCTTGAGTTCTTTTTCGCGTCTTCGCTCAAGATGGCGTATAAAGGTCATTTTTACATAGTCTTGCGCCCGCGGAGTAAGCGGAAGATATGATGAAAGCGGTCTGTCCGCTGCTACCGTGTGAATCTGTCTTATGACCTTTACCCCTCTGAGTGAACGTAGCGAACCAGACCCATAGTTGTTCACACTCAGTACGACGTCGAATTGCGCAAAGAACAACTTTTCCTGGTCGGAAAGTGTGTGCGATACGGCAAGCGATTTTCCCACTCTCCCGGCAACGACCCGCACCCCTTCTACGTAGCGAATGTGCTCCTCGTTTCCCGGAACAAGGAGGGTGACCTGAGCGCCTAGCTCGGAAAGCTTGGTAGCTGCGTCCCATACTGCAACCGAGAGACCGCCTGTGCCGTCCTTTCTAAACGGTGGGAATGCATACCAGGGTACAAGTACACTGACACTTTGGTTCAAAGTTGTCACCGTTCACGTGCGTTGCGCACTCGTGCTACGCACCGGAACACAGAGTTGGACTCGACCTTTCATCAGGCGGATTATTCGCAAGCCACAAAAAACATTTCGTCGGAACCAGTGGCTTTACCTGTGCGACAGGTCGTGTATCTGCTACTTTGTCACTGGGTGGCAGTGCGCACTTCGGTCTGCCTTGAACCTTCGAGAAACAGGCTCCCGCTGGCTTCGCCGCCAAGAAAAGAGAGAGAAAAGCCCAGTCGTTCGCCAATCCTGAGCATTGGAAGGTTGCTTGGCAGGGTATGGAAGTGAACCTCCCGAAGACCCGACTGACTCGCGGTTTCGATGATACGTCTCACAAGATGAGCTCCGATTCCCAGGGACCGGTAGGACGGATGCACAACTATCGAAAATTCCCCGTCCGGATGAAGCGATGCTTCTGCAATCAGCTTGCCGTCTGATTCCGCCACAAGAACCGATATGCAGCTTTCTATTGTGTGCACCACCTCCTCCTGGGTGACTTTGTGAAAGCCAAGGAACCTCGTGTAGACGTCCTCCAGGGAAAGTGAAGAATACAGTTCGAGTATCGCCTGCGCGCATTCTACGGTGGCGCGCCTTATAGAGACGCCCATGTCTGATCTAAGCGGTACGGATCGAGATAAATCATCCTGATACCCATTTTGCGGGACCGTTGGTCCACTTTCGAGAGCATGTGGATGTGCGTGGCTCCAGTTTGAAAAAGTTTTTATATTACGCGCGCTGGTATGTACATGTGAACACACCTGTTTTTCTTCTTGGTGTTATCGTGTTCTTCGTGGGGCTAATGCTGATATTTCCCCACTTTGTAACACTTCCGCTCGTGGTGTCCCTTGTTGGCATTGTGATATCCGGGGCGGGTTTTGCGATGAAGGGCAGGCGCTAGTTCTCACGATACGGACCTTTTGAATTCGGAAATCCTCGAGTGGAGCAGATAAAAAGCCAGGGATATGTAGGCCGGTGAAATGAACACCGGAAGAAGGAGTGATACCAGTAACATGGCGACAAACGCAGCGTACACCGCAATGATCTTCCTATCGCTCCTGGCACTGTAACCGGCATAAAGGGAAACAATGACCGACACGCCAATCGAGAAAGCTTTCCACCATGGATCTTCATCAAGCGAAGGGGAGATTAGAAAAAGCGCAACCGGCGCGTACCGGGGACCCCACAAACCTTTGGCCATGTGAGCTACGTAAAGGAGCTCGATGGCGACCGGAATAGAGAACCAGTAAGTGCCGCCCGCCGCGTAGACTGCTCCTGCGACTGCGACGGGGGAAAAATTAGACGAGGGTGACACAAGATAAAAAAGGTAGCCCATTGCCCCTTCGTTTGCTACAAGAAGAGTCGAGAATGCAGAAGTGGCATAGCTTTTCGCGAGACGCTTTTCGGCGGTTGATTCCGCGTTACCGAGTACGTACACAAGTCCAGCGACCATAACGAACATGTTAACACCGACAGCCGTTGCAAGTGCCTCGGGCGACGGGGCCAGAACGTAGAATATGGCGGAAACGAACATCACGAACATCATCACCTCCACCAGGTAAACAAGGAGTATATAGAGGAGATTTATGGTGGACGAGAAGACGCGAATGAGCCACACGTAGGCGCCCACCATGACTGCCGCAATGGTCCCAAGTTCAAAGAGAAGCAATCTAGGATCAACCCGTGTTATCGAACTAGGAGCTTCGGACCTTTTCGTCTTGGGCGCTTCTTGTGAGCATCACCCTCGTATAGCCGAGAACGCCGAGAACCACGCCAAACCCAACTAGATTCGTAAAGGTGTAGCTGCCCGAGTAGAGCTCAATCATGAGCTCCCGTGTTATGAAGAAGAGGCCGGCATCCAGGATGTAAACAGGAGATATTCTGTTAGCTCCGTGGTACTGCATGAAGCCTATCAGGAGCTCTAGGATGACGAATATCGTGAGCGTGTCCACAACAAAGTTGCGTGCACCTGCATCGAAGCTTACAGCTCCTATCATCGGGATGATGTCTTCGACTATCTTGTACACGCCGACAAGCAGCGCCGCGACAAGAATTACTCCGAGAAGAATTATCACGTAGTCAACAAGTTTTGTCATGGCACGTAGGACCGAAGCCGAGTCGCTCAAGTCAGAGTACCAGCTCGTATGTGGTAATAAATGTTGTGCGAGATGCGCATTCAAACCTGTTGAAAAGCACAACCTGACACCCGGTCAGCACTGAAGCAGTGCGGTATTCCAGCCCTTTGTATGGTCTTTTAAATGACTAGCATTAATTCCTGCCCCGCGATATACCCTCGAACAAAGATGAACAGAAAAGGTGTTTCCAGGGTGCTTTTCGTTGCAATGGTTGTGGTGGTTGTTGCTGCTGCTGTGGGCGGGTTTATTTTTTTGACCGGGTCGAGTACCGGCACGCTCACGGTGCTTGCTCAGGATCCAGGAACAGTAAGGGGAGTGGTTTACGTCTATGTTGAAGCTCTCCAGATACAGGCGCACAACGTGAACGGTAGCTGGGTGACTGTGATGGGTTCACCAAAGTGGGTCAGGCTGAACTATATCCTCAACACAAGTGCACCTTTCATAAGCTCAAGGATTCCTGCGGGAACTTACGACGAACTCAGGCTGGTTCTTCCTGCCGGCGGTGCCCTCGTCACAGTGAACACTTCTGAGTTTCCGGTTGCTGGCAGGACAGCCGATACACTTGCAAACATTTCAGCCAGCGTGCCTAGCGGGGCCGAAACCGGAATCAAGATATACGCGCAGTTTACCTTGGGAAAAGGTGCGTCTGAAACTGTGACCCTGCACTTCCACTTGGTTCAGACCGGGGCAGGAAGCCTTGTGTTGACGCCACAGACAAGTGCTCAGGTGAACACATCCGAGCTGGGTTCGGTCTTCCTAGTCGGCGCCTTGCAGGCCCTTGCACCTTCGGTGTATGCTCCTCAGAAACTTCCCTCAAGGTCAGTCGACCGAAGCTCATAAGCAGTCACCCTGGCTTCGCACCGCGAATGCATACGCAAGGGCACCCGACTAGAGCGAAACCTATACCGGGCCTGCGCTTCCCCCGCTATACCGGTCGACACTGCACCCGAGAAGTAGAAAAACGAGGCCATGAATACGAGCACTATCCCGATCGTGGCCCCCATGTAATCTATAGTCTCACTTACCATGCCTGAACATAACTAACGCGCCAGGTATAAAAATACCTTTACCCGATGCACACCTGTCCAGTCGCAAGTGTTTGCTATGGCTTGGTTCGCGACTACATGAATATGAGCAAAAAAGCTCCGACCTTTAGGGAGGGGATGAACTGTGGAGTATTTATCAATGGTATTGTGTGTTTGGTAAGAGTAGGGAAGGGCATTCCCGGATCCACGCCTGTGGAGACTTGCGGGATACCTGAATCACGAAGGTATCAGTTATGGGTCGTTCAATCAGGAATCTCCGACCCTTCAGGGATGAGAGGGTGTCAACCTCGTCGTGCGGGTCTCTGGCTGCCAGACGAGGCCCAGTATAGAAGCAACGAAAAGAAGTGCAGAGCCCGCGAAGAATCCCCACATCGAAGGAAAGGCAATAACCGCGGAAACAAGGAGCAGAACAGAGCCTGTATGGATTTTTGACAAGTCGGTGGAGGAGACAAGCCTGACACCGTAAACTCCAAGTGCTATCGCGACGATGCCGACTGCAAGCCATGCGCCAAACCACGAAAGGCCTAAACCGAAGGGTACATAGCCTCCCATCATTCCCCAGTAGCCACCCATCATGCCTGTGTGATAGGCGGGATAGTACCGATAAGTCGGAAGAAATACGCCGAACATGGCGCCGAAAAATACCAAGCCCAAGGCCTCAAGAATCAAACCTGCGAGCGCAAGCGGGTACACCATTGCAGGTTTCTGAACCTCGCTAGTTTGCGCCTGACCCGCGCTTGTTGCCCTTTTCAGGCGAGCCCGAAACCTCAAAGCGGGGTAGCCTTCAAAATCTGTTTCCATGAAACCACGTACATCTATACTGTGCATGCACACTACCCATAAAAATGATCGCGTTCAGACCTAAATAGCTTCGCACACAACTGCGTGCGTGTGTGCATTCCCTGCGTAGTTCGCTTGCAGCTTCGGGTGTTTGTCCCTCTGCGTACGTAAAGCTGAAATATTTTCTTCGGCGCTAAGATGAGGGTTGAACGCACTTTGGCTTAGCGTAGTATATGCGGTCTTGTCTGTGGTTGCAACATCTGCTAACAGGGTACTACTTAGCGGGCCACTACTCGGGGCCAGTCCGAGGTTCTCGTCTCTTGTAGCCTCCCTGACCGGCGTTCCGGTTCTTCTTGGCGCGTGCTTGCTTTCCGGGGACTTGAACTCACTTCTTTTGCCTTCGCGCTCGACCATTGCTCTCTTTGCGCTTGTGGGTGTGCTCAACTCTGGCGTGTCAAGGCTTCTTCTTTACTACGCAATGAGGCATATCGGCGCAAACCAGGCAGAAGCACTGCAGACCACGGCAGTGCTTTTTTCCTTTGCGCTTGCGGTCGTCTTTCTGGGTGAAATCTTAACACCCGTCGTGCTTGCAGGCGGGATACTCATTATTGCCGGTTCGTTTCTTATAGAGGGGAGGTCAAGTTCAAGACTGAGGGGCGGAAGCCTGAAGGCGGGTGTTCTCAGTGCGATCTTGAGTAGCCTGGTGTTCGCGTTTGTGCTTGTGCTCGTGAGGTCAGGACTGAGTAGCGGCTACCCGCCGCTTGCCGCAGCGGTCATATCTGCGGTTTCCGCCCTTTCGTTCAACGTATTGATTTATGACTGGCGCACCATAAAGAAGGATTTGTACGCCTTATCCAAGGGGGCCATGTACTCGGTTGTCTCCGCAGGGGTGCTGATCGCTATTGCGCAGGCTTTCAGGTACATCGCATTCAGTTTTGCGCCTGTGATTCTTGTCTCGCCGATAATAAGCGTGAGTCCCATCTTCGTAGTGGTGCTCACACGTCTTTTCACGCCCGCTCATGAGGTAGCAAGATGGAGAACAATCCTGAGTGTGTGCCTAGCGGTTGCCGGTGCGGCTGTGGTCTCCTATGTCGTGGGTGCTGGTGGCTAGGCGAAGTCTGGTCGCGCGCAAACGGGGGTTAGCACGACCGGTCATTTTGACGGAATGCCCCGAGTGGGCAATAGCGGCATAAGGCAAAAAGGTTTTATATGTGCATCTGCATACATTAGTGCAGGAAAAGATGGTAGCCTTTTATGAATCTGAAGGGGAAATATGGTTCTTTACATTCCTACTCATATCTGTAATATTTCCTGCTGTGTTCTTTGCGCTGATCTGGAAGGCGGACAAGCCGGCGTTCATGGACCTTGACGAGGTTCTCAGGAGCGAGGAAGGCCAGCCCGCCAAGTGAAAGCCGGTCGGTTGCGTTGTGAAAGATGTCCCAGCTGTACCAGTCGCTTTCGCTCATAGTTTTCTCGCTCGCGCTTTCTTTCATCACCTCGAAGATGGTCACGATGCTTGACCCGGCGGGTGCGCAGAACCTGTTCGGTGACGGCATATACGATAATTCTGGCTTTCAGAAGATGTTCGCCATTGAGTATTCGACGTTTCTCGGTATTCTTGAGGGCTTTGTGATAGACCCCCGTGAACTTCTTCTTGTGCTTCTGCCGCTCCCCCTTGAACTCTGCGTGATCTTTAGGGCGATAAAATACGGCCGGCGATAAGGGACCGATCAGGCTATTCTGGATGTTCCTTGTGCTCCAGGGGTTTGTCGTGGCTTATGCCTACGTGGTTCTCAGATTCACGGGCATCATGTTTTATGTTCTTCTGGTTGTGTTTGGTGCCGCAATTTTCTGGGTTATATACGCACTGATACGCGAAGTTTCGCGTAGGCTCTCATAACACGTATGCGGCCAGGATGTTCAGAACATACCCATGTCCTTCAGGAATTTTACCGCATAAAAAGTAACCGGAACAAGGGAAATGAGCCACATGATGTAGCCCGTGTAGAGGAGCTGCGTCTGGGTATAGTAGGGGTAGTTTCCCGGAAAGAACACGTTAACACCGCCTTCTTCGGTCAGAAGTTCGCCCATTGTAGCGCTCATAAAAAACACCATAAAGAGGGTGGCGGATTTCATGATCTTTCCCATTGCGTGCCAGCCTGCGCCTGCGAGCACCCCCGCAAAGGCCATCGATACAACCTCAAGTAGCGCTCCGGCGGCGTTCGTAAAGCCGAATGTAAGAAGGGAGGGGGTGTACCACGCTGCAACGACCGTAGCGGGTATGACCCATACGTAGAAAACCCCACCAAGAAACCGCAGGCTTCGAACAAAACCGGAAAGCATCCGTCTTTCTTCGGTCGCCGTGGACTGCAGGTAGTGGAAAACCGCATAGCCCACAAGGGCGCCTCCAAAAAGAAGCATTGAGTCCACAGTCACCTTGAGAGGGGCACTTGCCTCCTCTAAGGAGTAAAAAAGTGGATTTGCGCTCGCCGCGCAAACAATTACGCCTACCACAAAGTAGAGCCGGTTTTTCACTCGTGTCAAGTGAACTAGCCCCATACCCCCATGAGTAGGCCGCCCGCCATCACCACCGCGCCGCTTATCGGTACGAGTGCCCATGCAGTGTAGTTTATCTCAAGCGTATTTTCCTGGCCTAGAATCAGAGCAATGGCAAAGATCCAGCCAATCACCCCCACTGCGGCTATGGCCGCCCCGAGAGCCCTCCTACCACGGGAAACGCCCATAAAAGGTCAGGATGTCTATCCCAAGAAAGAATATTAAAGCTTTCGGTGCCGGGTGCCCGCTCAGACCAGATTTGCTGTTTTGTCTTCTCCTTCATTGCGCGTACCGGACATAGTTTTCAACCTGCAAAGTCGTCCACTTTTGTGTGTGCAAAAGTATATAAGTGTGGACAGAACTAAACAAACCATGCGTAGGGGTACCGTGATCGCCGTTTTTATGGTACTCGCTGTCGTAGCCGTTCTTTCATTTGAGATACAGTACAGTTCTTACGACTATGTTGGCTACAATCCTGTGAACAACGCAGGCGAGGGAGTCGTTCACACTTCGCTTACCGCCGCCCTGGGCGACTACAGGGGACCGTACGTAATAATCTATGTTACCGGAGAGCAGTGGCACTGGATGTTCGGACCTCATTCCGTGACCTATACGAACGAGACAGTGGTACCCGTGAACGAGCCAGTTGTGTTCGTGGTTACAAGCGTGGATGTCTTTCATGAATTCTTTATTCAGAGCGCAACCTCGAATGGTGCCATACCATTCAACGTTGGTACCGAGGCAGTTCCGGGTTATTATGCGTACATCGTATACGACTTCAAGGTGGCGGGAGTCTATCACGTTGCCTGCGCCGAGTACTGTGGTGTTGCCGGCTTCGGACTGGGTCATCCTTGGCTTACAGGCACGATTATTGCCACTTCGAATACAACTTTTGCCACACAGATACTCGGAGGAAACATGCCACAGGGTATCTGGGATCCAGGTTATCTCCTTTCTGGTGGTGCAGCATGAACGTGAGAACACTTGCCGCAGGTCTTCTAGCCCTTGGTGTGGTGATTGCCTTGGTCGGCATGTTCGTCAACATCAGGTACCTCGTGACCGTTCATGAGGTAAACGGCCTGGTAACGCTTTCCTCACCGAGCGTCACGAGGAATCTTTTTGTTACATTTGTGGGTGTTGCGATAATCTACTTTTCGGTGCATCTGTTCCTCGCAAAGGAAGACGTGCCCGTGACCGTCATGGACGCCGAGCTTCTGGCAAAGGCCGAAAAGGAGCGTGAGAAATGATGAACGCAAAGGAGAACAATTCAAGTCCAAACAGGAGATACCTGCGCTACGGTGTGTACGGCATAGTGTTTGTCCTTGTGATTTCTGGAATTGCGATAGGTGTGGACAACGCGCTGGATGTCGCAAGCCAGGCGGCATCCACACTCACTGCTTACTACGTTCCAAATGGGCAGCTCGACCTTGGGCATCCCGGACAGGAGTTCTTCTGGTCAACCATCCCCTGGACTGTTGTTCCCCTAGTGCCCACCGTCCCCGCTCCGGGCGGAATCGCCGGTCACACAACCTCGATAAGGGTAAAGCTCGCCTGGACCTATGTGGACGGCGTACCCTATATAATGGTGCTCATGCAGGGAGTGATTCTCGGAACCGCGCAGGAGATACAGACCTCCTATAACGGTCCTTCTGGTGAGCGCACACCGCAGGGCCTGATATGGGCGCCGTTCAACTTCTTTCCCACGTCTCCCTATTTTGTGAATGTGTCTTACTCAGGCGCTGATCAGGCTAGGGCTTCGGTCTATTCCCTTTCTCCGGCATACCAGGCGAGCGAGCTTTCCTATCCTCCGGGCGAAACCCTTGGTAATCCCGTCACAATTTACGTAACGGGCAGTAGTGGAAACTACCAGGCCTGGGTTTCGGGTGCCATAGATCCGCACGGAAACCCCCTGAACGGGGGCCTGCCAATACAGATAACTTCTCTTGATATAACTACGAACCTGCCTAGAGTGGGTCAGGTTACGATTACCTCTCCCGCCGAACTGGTTCGCCTCGGACTGAACAACACAAACTGGGCGCAGGCTGCGTACAACCTGTTTTATCCACAGGACACGGCCGAGTACGTCAATTTGTTTCACAATTCCACATATGTCTACCCGCTCAGGGTGGCCGTAATGTGGGACCTCGGCGGAGTTCCGAGCGAATGGTTCAAGGTTGCTTACACACCGCACATGCTTCTCGGAACGTCGGGTGCCTTTTCGGCTGGTGAGGTAGAGGTCTGGCACTGGAACAGCAACCCTCGATCCAACAATTCGCTCGACCTCGGTTACGGAGGTATAATGCGTAGCCTCTCGGGCGCTAGCTGGAGCCTTTCAAACTACACCCACTGTCCGTCATACAGCGACCCGCTTAACCTGGGCTACCTGCCACATCAGGGAATGGTTGCTGATATGTATGTGAATGGCTCGTCCATTTACTACATAGGAGGGATACCTTTCATCACGACCTTCCCGGCGCTCAACAATCCGAAGGTGACGAACTGGCAGTGGCTTCAGGGTAACTATACGCCCGGCGAGCTCTGGGATCCTTCGGTGGTGGCCACAGGTGACCAGCTATCAACCCAGCCGAACGGTCAGACCTACCTTACACTTGAGTATGCAAGGACGTTCAGCACAAGCGGCGTAAGCTGTGGTCAGGGGGAATCGAACTATCAGGTGCAGTTCCAGCCGGGAGCTACATACCACGTGGCGTTCGCATGGTTCCAAGGGGCGATCGGTGAGTCGGTAGACTTCAAGTCAATCTCGCTCTGGTGGAACGTGTATATTCAGCCCGACTCCAAGGCAGCCAGCACTCCGCTGTTAATCACACCCCAGGTGTACGAGAGCGCCCTTCCGATAGCTTCCGCGCTTGGTCTTGTGCTCTTTAGGAAAAGGTTGGTCGATGAGTGAAACAAAGCTGGCACAGGGTAGGACGGCGTTTCTTCTTCCCCTTTTCTATCTGATTTTGCTTCTTACTCTGATTGAGGCCGCATTCAACAGGATCTTTCTTGCTACTGTGATTCCGATAGGACTGAGCGGCGCAGACGTCGGGCGTGTTGCTCCGGCTATCACAGCCTTCTATATCGTGGGCGGTTACTCCTATTCCACGCTCACGTTTGTGGTTCCGGCGACTGTGTTCATCGCCGCAATCCTTTCCCGCGCCCAGCGCTTGAGAGACAGGGTGTTTTATCTTTTCGTCATGCTTTCAGTTCTATTTTCGGTCATACTCGACGTCGAACACTGGACCTACGGCCTTGGAAGCGTTTACCAGAACGCCTCCCCGCTTTTAAGCGTCCTTCTTCTTAGCTCATCCTGCCTTGCGCTCGTCGTCATGTGTACAAAGCTTGCTGGGTTTGGCGCGCCGCTAGCCGTCCCACTCGGTCTAATGCTCGGTGGGGATCTTCTCGGATACGTCTTTCTCCTTGGTAACATACTCACGTCGTCCTATCTTGTGCCCGGCGGCACACTTGTGGCTTCAGCCGGTGTCCAGGCCGAGCCGTACATTGCTTCCGCAGCCGGTGCTGCCTTTATGATAGGGATGGGAAGCCTTGTCATAAAGGGTGAACGCAGGCTCGTTGTGGCCTACTTCTGCGCGCTTGCGGTGGGTGTCGCACTGGAGGTCCTTCTCATGACAAACGCACTTCCAGGTTCGCTAACCCTGTTTGGTACGATTCTCATATATAACTTCGGATTCCTGGGCGTAACCGATGCAAACGTTGCATTCGTGGTGTTCTTTGCGATTCTTGCATTCATCACGGCTGCGTTCGGTATGGCACGTCGCGGTAGCCCGGCCACCTTCGGCGCAAGCCTAGGGGCAATGATAATCATGCTCACAGCCTTTGTGTACCTTTCTGAAAGCGTGACGACCTATATCCTGCTTCCTCTTACCGCAGCTGTGGCGCTCGACGTTTCTCTTTCAGCCGCCAGATAGCCGAGCTCACCGCGCCGGCTTTCTCCTTGCACTTGCACCAAGCGCGATGAGCAAAACTACGATCACAAGTATTAGCACGATCTCAAAGGCGTTCAAACCCAAAATCGATGTAAACGTGAGCAAAGACTGTAGCAGGGTGGGATGGACGTTGAGGTTTACACTGATTTCTTGGTAAAACGGCATCGTCGAGCCCTGCTGTCTCCAGGTGGCGAGAATGGTGAGCGGGTACGTGCCCTCCGGTATGTTCGGGCTGACCTGTATCACATATGTTACGTTTGTTTCGGAACCCGCCGGAATCGAGTTTGACGTGACGTTTACCGCAAGGATCGCAAGCAAAGGATTTTCGCTTGAAGGTACGCTTGGCTGAAACACGTTTGACGGAAGAAGCGTAAAGACGGGCAGAAGCGCTGCTGCGCTGCCGGTGTTTCTGAGTGTGATCGTGACGTAGTCGGCACCGTCGCCTACCCTCATCGTCGGTGTGTAAATTGCCACCACCTGCAGGTTCGCCTTAGTACCTTCCACAAACGGTATCGAGAACGTTGTCGCTCTTCCGTTGTTGTAGCTTACTGTAAGATAGAGTGTGGTGTTCACGCCGGAGGTGGTGTTAACAATGCCGAGTGCAAAGTTGACGGGCACGGGCTCGCCCACGGGCAGGTAGCCAACAGTCACACTGTTTGAGCCGTTGTAAGCCGGATACACCGGATAGGAGGTGGAAAGCCTGGCCTTCACGTTCGCAGCCGGGGAGCTACCTGAGTCCACAAGGTACGCGGTGAGTGCCGCCCTGGTGTAACCCGGGTATATCTCGGAAGGTGTGTATGAGTAGGCGGAGAGGGATACGAGCGGATTTCCAAGGATGGGTATTTCGATCGGAACCGTCACGGTAAAGCTCACGTTTTCCTCTAGGAAGCTCACCCTGACCGACTGGTTGTACACGCCAACTTGGGCAGAGGAGGATACGTTGTAATAGCCGATGAGAACCACGTCCGAGCCCGCCGGAAGCAGCGGAACTTTCGTGATCACGCTTTTACTCTCTCCTCTGACCGGGACAAGGGGGTAGGAAGCGGTAAAGTTGGCGCTCAGCCCTTGGGCTGGGACCGGCCCAAGGTTGTACACCGCAAGGTACAATGGCAGACTGGTGGAGCCTGGGGCGGCAAGTAGCTGTGACTGCGGAGAGCCCCAGAGCGCCGTGGCTTCGAAAGAAGGTTGGGCTGACACCGGAAGCGCGGAGACTGCCATTGCTCCGGCTAGAAAACACACCAAGAGAGCAAGAGCAAGAAACCTTGCAAGCATGAGACATCGATAGTTTTCTTTCATTTAAGACCTACCTCACTGCGTATTTTGCTCATGCTTCGCAAGGTGCAGTGGCAGGCCCTCGACTACTTCCGCAAACGCGTTCGGTACAGTTAGCCAAGAAGCGGCAGGTGGATATGCCAGGCATAGAAGATCGAGACGAAGATCATGACTGAAAGGAATTGATGCAGCGGTATCAGAAAACCCGGACGGGCAGCGTTTGCGTTCACCGCTTGGTACGAGAGAAGACCTATCCCGATCTCAACAAGGAGGATAAGAAAGGCCACATTGTAGGCGGGCATGTAGTAAGCAAGCGTGAGTGTAAAAAGGAGCACTGAAAGCCCATGTACAATCCACACCCACTGCGACGCACTCTTAGGGTACACAAAGTGACCGATTGGTGTCTTAAACCCTCTTTTCCCAGTCGTGAACCCTCCCATAAAAATCGTGAGGAGGAATGAGTGAAGAGGAATTGTGACGAGCAGGTATTCGCCGAGAGATAGACCTGCGCCCGAAACTATCAGAAGGTAGTTGAGAAGTGTAAGGTAGGCGAGAATGTCGTGCAGCCCCTGTATAAAAGAAGGCGCCTTACCCGAAAGCACGTAAAGCGTGGCCATGCCAAGCAGCGCGGTCACCGCGATCAGTACAAAGCCCGTGATTTCGACGATACCGGGTTTGAGCACGATGATTGCGATCGAGTTCAGGCCGAGTAGTGTTGCAACTATTCGGTGCCACACTTCTGGGTCACCGGTCTTTGCAAGCGCTGGCATGTTCTTGGTGTAGGGCCACTTGGTGCCGAGGGAGAGACCGTAGCCGTAACCCTCGACCACTCCGCCAACTACGATGAGTGCCACGGCAAGCACCGACTGAACGAGTGAGAGCTCCACGTATAGCGGGGAAGGCATGGTTACTCGAAGGCGAACTCAGATTTAAGAGCTCATGAGCCTGGCCTGCCACCTCATACTGTGCTTTTCCTGAAGAGTATGTAGAAGCCGGCTGTGGAGAGCGTGTAAAGGACGGAAGTGATGAGAAAGGGGAGCGAAAGGTTACCAGAGTTGAAAAGATACCCTCCGACCGAAGGGCCAACCGCCCTCGGTACGGACTCCATGAGGTTTATCAGCGCGTTTCCTCTTGACCTTTCGTTCGGCGGAAGCAGCCTGAGTATCATTGAGCTAAAGAGCGGTCCGCTCATGTTCATCAGGGCGTTACGCGACACGAATATAACGGATGCAAGTGGAAAGCTGAACGAGAACGGCAGGATCGCAAGCAGGATCACTGCGCCCGCGTGGGTCACGACTATTGTCTTCACCCTGCCTAGTGCGGCCGCCATACGTGATGATGAAAGCGTGGCAAGTGCCAGGGTGAGATTCGATGCAACGAAAACTGGGCTCATCTCCTCGGCGCTCACAGAGAACCTGAGGTAGAACCAGAGAGACATGAGCGGGATAACGAGCCCGGCGCCGAGTCCGATGAGCGCCTCAGTGGAAAGCTTTGAAAGTAACCTGAGTGACCTGAGTCTCAGGTTTATCCCGCCCTGTCCGCGGTATTCCTCCCTTACACCGAAAACAAGAAGTCCGGACGCAAGCACCACTGCCACGTCGAGAAACAGGATGGGTCTGTAGCCAAGGAGCGCCGGAACGAGCGAACCCACCACCGAAAAAAGAATACTCAAGGCCGACTGCACCGAAAGGGATCTTTCTATACTCCTCGACTTTTCCATGAGAAGTGAATTAAGAAGGCTTCCCGCACCCCAAGACGATGAAAAAAGGTACCCCGCGGGAACACCAGAGGCGAGAAGAAGAAGTCCGCAGGCCGAGATGGCTCTTCCGCCAACCGCAAACGGTCTGCGCCCGTAGGCATCGCCGAGAAGAGACAGAGCAAATGAGATTGAGGACGAAACGATTACGCCGCCTGAGAGTAGCAGGCCCACTTCGAATGGGTCGAGTCCCAGCTTTAATAAATACAGCGAAATGATTATGGTGTTTGCCCCGCCAACGATTCCCGAGACGGAGCCTGCAAGGATTAGTCTACCTTCTTCCGGGCTCATTGTGCGCCCTTACCGAGCGAGTCTAAAAAGCGTGACCAAAACTCACATGAGCCACTCAGACATCAGCAAGGTCACAAACCTGCGCTCTCACCCACAGAGTGCATGGCGTCGTTGTACAGAGTACTGAGATCGGCCTCGGTAGTGTGCTAGTGGTGCCCACCGCAACCGCATGATGGCGTTTCGACATTCGGGTTGTTGATCACGAATCCGCTACTTTCGACGCCGTCGTAATAGTCGATGACAGTTCCCTCGAGCAGGGGAAGGCTTTCCTTGGAAGTGACAAGCCGCACACCCCCGACTTCCTGTACTACATCCTGCTCGGTGGGTTTGTCTTCAATCATCATGGAATATGCAACGCCGCCGCAGCCGCAGGAACACCCGCCACCTTCCATGGCCTCTATTCTTATGTAAGAAGACGGAGTTCCGAATTTCTTTATCGCCTCTGCCAATCTTTCACGCGCGGTTGGCGTGATGTTCACAGAAATGTAATTCTGCATACACTAATATGCACGCGCACCTATTTATGTTTATTCCGTCTTCGTGACTATGCGACCTGGCTGTCGCGGGTGCTATCCGCCACAGCGCTCGTACGATCCACGGCTTTAACTAGATGGGGTTAACGGGGAGAAGTCCCCGTCCGTTCAGGCAGGGCGAGGCGCTCACAGCTCGAATGCAAGAAGAGGAATAAGTAGCTCGTCGAGGGAAAGCCCCCCGTGGTTTCCACGCATCGGCTTGAAGTCAAATGTGGGATAGCGGTACACGTACGAATGTTTTTCAAAAGGTAGGGCCACGTAGTCGCCTATTCTTTGCGCCAGTTTTTCGGTTATTTCTTCCTCGCCAAGAAAACCGTTTTTTGTGATCTCCTGCCGCTTTAGCACCTCGCTTGTGCCAGTGAATCTTGCATGAAGCACGTCCGCATCCGATTTCGGGTAAAGAAACACCGCTCGCGAGTCGCCTGTCGGGGGCACGAAGAGTGTGTTCAGAAGTTCGGAGTCCTGAGACAGGTCGTGGAAGTTTCCTTCAGGAATATCCGCATGGCCGTGATCAGCAGTGATGATCACTGCGGTCTCGCGGTCGCTTATGCGATCGAGCACCTGAGAGTTCAGCATACTGAAGAAGCCGTGAACCTCCGCCTTGTACTCGTCGCTTGTAGGGCCGTACTTATGAGCTATTGTGTCCACACCGCTCCAGTAGGCCATTATGAACTCCTGTTCGTAAACTTTGTCTGTAAGGAATCTTCTCAGGGTGACCATCATATCAGAAAGCTGCGAATACCTGAACTTTTCAGCCCCTCCGTAAAGCATCCTTGAAAGCACAGTGTTCGCCAGGTTTGAAGGGTTTATGCTCCTCGAGTGAACCCCTGACTCCCAGAGCGAGTTGTATATCGTCCTTTTCGGGTACAGGTATCCCGGTTCAAGCCCTGCAGCCTCAAATCCTCCCTCCCATTTCTCGGAGATTGGCGAAAACGAGATGTTGTTAACCACGCATCCAAGTTCCTTGACATACATGGAAAAGCCAATCACACCGTGCTGTGCCGGCGAAAGTGCCGTGTTGAGCGTCGTGAGTACGGTGCTTGTAGTGGAAGGAAAAACGGTCGTGATGCAAGAGTCGACGGAGCTCTTTGAAAGAGCCTGGGTCACCGGCTGGAGCGTCTGTGCCACCTCGTGCAGCTGTCTGTATCCAAGACCGTCAACCACTATCACCGCCACCTTCTTTTTTGAAAGCACTGAATCATCTTTCAGAGTTTTACCGAAGGACCTTGCACCGAACCTTTTGAGTATGGAGTTCGAAAGGTTGAGGATGCCCGATCCGTCATATGAAGGCAGATACACTCGGCTGTAGTTCCTCAGGCCGGGCAGAACGGTCGTAAGGTCTGCGCTCATTTGAATCCACTCTTCGGGTAGGCATGAAGTGTGCCGTTTTCAAGTGTGAAGTCCCACTTGGCGATTTCAAGTGCTATGTGACCGAGGGATGACTTCTGAGCTATCAGGAAGAGGAAAGGTCCCTCAACGGCATAAAGTTTCAGGCTGTCTGTTTTCTCCTTTGAATAGTGCACAATCACATCCTTTCCGACAAAGGAAGCAAGTTCGTCCTTTCTCAGGACATTCCTTACATGTCTTCCGTAGTTAACACTTGGCAGATACTTCTGAGACAAACCCGGCACCAAAAAGAAGAGGCGAGGCCGGACTTATAAGCCGCTCGGAGTTACAGAGCCTTGAAGGTCTGGAACCAGGCGTTGTAGGACACGAGTGTTTCCCGCGATACGCTTGGTTTCCTTACCGAAATCACGTGTTTGAAGTCGTCGAGCGTTATGTCGCGCGGCCTGCTTGTCGGGTCGAGTGCCTTTCCAGATTCGAACAGTTCACGAACAACCGTGAGCTGTGCCGCTTGGCACACATCCCTGATATCGCTCGGGCTGTAGTACTCGGTGAGAGCCGCAAGCTGTTTCAGGTCTACTTCTGGAGAGATCCTGAGGCCTTTTGTGTAGAGCTCGAAGGTGCGCACTCTAGCTTCAAGGTCCGGAAGCGTTACCAGTATCCTCTTCTGGAATCTGCGTATGAATGGGGGATCCAGTTCCCAGGGTTTGTTGGTAGCGGCGATCACATATACCATGGAAGATTTCCCCTTTTCAGAAAGACCGTCCATTTCCTGCAGGAACTGGTTCCTTACCCTGACCTCCCCTCCCACCTCATTTGAGTGTGTACCAAAGAGAGCGTCAACTTCGTCGATGAACACGATGACCGCACCCTTAGTTCCCCTCGCCTGAGAGAATATCTTCGCGACATTCTTTTCAGCTTCTCCGAGCCACCTGGACATTATTGAGGCTGCATCCACGTTGATGAATGTCCCCTCTATTTCCGAGGCTGTTGCCGCCGCGAGCAGCGTCTTGCCACAGCCCGGGGGGCCGAACAAGAGTATCCCCTTCGGCCAGCCAAGCGGGAACAGGTCCGGTCTTTTCGTTGGGTAGACGATCGCCTCCCTGATTGCCGTCTTTGCGTCTTCGAGACCTATGACGTCGGTCCATTTCACATTCGGTTTTTCTTTGATTATGAGCTCGGCCTTCTGAGCCTGTTGACCGCCCCCGGCGTGTGGCTCAACCGGATACTGTACGGCCGAGTCCTCGACGCCGTCTCCCTTGAGCGCGCGTATGCGTGCCTGATACATCGCGATCCTCTGAATGTAAACCTTGTTCAGTTCATAGGTAGGGTACAGCGAAATTAGAGTGTTTAGGGTCTCTATTGCCTGCTGGTAGCTCGAAATGGCTTTGCCGCGCGCTCCCGCTCTGTCCGCCTGGACCCCTTCGTTTGCGTACCTAATGGCAGCTCTTTCCAACTCGTCCACTGCTAACACTCCAAATTCACCTGTTCTATGCGTACAGCTCTTCCTGGCTGCGGTTCAACTTAATCTTTCCCTGCTTTTCAAGTGCCTTCAGGCTGTAAACCACCGCCTCGCGGCTGAGGTTGAGCTCCTTAGTGCATTTGTTCAGGTCAACCATTCCCTTTCGCAACTTTATGTACTGATACACCTTTTTCACAGTTTCTTCCTCATCTTCCACGAGTGTGACATCAAAACTCTCGCCCACCTTGTCGGTCGGCACAAAGTCCTCCTCGATGAGCGTGTCAAGTGATTTTAGTCCGTCAACCCCTTTTTGCTTGATAATTTTGACCAGGGGACCCATTTCTTCCCCATTCAGGTTTTCAAGCGCTTCCTGCATCCTGGCGTGGGCAAGTTTGGAGGCCTCGTCCATTATTGCATCCACCTGCTCAGAGCTGAACACATTTGATACATCAACTATGTTTGCCTCAGGGGTGGTAGTCGTGGAAAGAATGGCAATAAGGGAGGTTGCGGTGTTTTCGAGGTCGGTAGCCACCTCCGGAAGGAGAACGCCAACTTGGTGCTTCACCTTAAGGAGTGCCTGGGTTACGGGTCTGAGTATCGCAGCGGTGTCGCCCAGTTCACGTGCCGTGCCAATTCTCAGTCTGAGTGCCTCTATAGCTAGCTCTGTCTGCTGAAGTGTCTCAAGCACCTTGCTAATCTCGACAACTTCAGAAGCGTACAGCTTCGCACGTGGTTTTTCTTTTTTCTTGAGGAGAAGGGCGCAGCCTCTCAGCAAGTCGTTCTGCCTGATTTGAAGTGCACCAATCTTCAGTCTGAGTCTGGTCTGTTCTTCGCCTAGGGTTCTCATTGCCTCCTCAAGCTGAAGCCTGATGTCCTTCTTGCGGTGAACAAACGCATCAAAATAAGAAGCCGCGCCCATGCATTTCAACTCCTCTCTGTGTCATTTAGTAATTCTACACGAAATACGTCCCGGTACTGCTTTTCTATCCTTGAGAGAGCCTTGATATCCTCCTCAAGGTCACTGAGCTCCATATGGGCTGAGGTTATACCGTTCCGCAGCACGTTTGACCATTTGTCGTACGACTCCGGGTCGATGTCGCCGGTACCCTTTGCGATGTTGAGCTCGACAAGACCTCTTTCAAGAGAGTCGATTTCGAGCCTGAGCTTGTCTATCCGCCTCTGAGCGTGCTCAAGAAGTGGTTCTATTTCCTCAAGTAGCTGGTTGAACTTCGATTTGTGCTGGAGATGCGCCGCGGTGAGAACTGGTTCTTCTTCGGCAGCCTTTGCCCTCTCTTCGAGTGCCTTGATACGCGTGAAAAGCCAGTTTACCTTTTCCTTTGTATCTACGAGGCTTTGTTTTATTTCTGTCCTTACGACCACCGTGAAATCGTTTGTCATAACAACCCGGTTCGTGTCCAGTTCTTCGAAGCCGCTGCTCGTCTGCACTATCACGGTCATCGGCGGCTTCGAGTTCTGGTTGTCCGGAAGATAGTTTGTAAAGCCACACACAAAGCCCACAAACCTGCCGTACTCATCCTTGACCACCTTCCCCAGGTGCCTTGAGCCCGAGTTTTCCTTGGTGCCCTCAAGGGGGGCTGGCAAGTTCGGTCACTCTACTGCTTTGTTGACTGGGAGGTTGAGCCAGGTATCGGAAGGTCCGGAAACTGTTCCTTGAGTCTTGTCTCGGCAACAGCCTGTGCTTCCGCCATTATTTTTTCTGCATCCTCGTTTGCGGTGTCGAAGTTCACGTTGTAGTTTCCGGTCTGGCCGGCCTCGACGAGAATGCCGGCGAGCATCTGCGAAATGTCGGTCATTCCCTTTTCTGCTTCGGGCACGATCGCGCCGATACTCCTACTCACGTTCGACACAACTCTGATTGCCGGGCTTAGCTGCACCACGATGTCGCCCAGGTCTTCGACTGTGCCGAGTCTGAGTACGATGGATTCGAGCGCAAGTCTGCTTTGAGTGATGAGTTTCACCATCTTCCTGATTTCCGAAACTTCGTTTGCGTACACGGTTGCCCTTGCCTGATCATGTCTCTTGACCGCATCTACAACCTTTTCAAACATCACCCTCTGCCTGTCGCTCAGTCTCGTGTTAATCTGGTCGAGTCGCTGCATCTGCATCTGTATGGACCTGATGGCTGTTTCAAGCCTTGGCTTAAGCGGTCCAGCAGGCTTGAGTGCATCCCTGATCTTGTCACCAGCGGAAGGTTCCCTTTTTTGCTCCCATCCTGAAACGAAATCTTTGCTCAAGAAGGTTCTCGTCTCACCACAGGCAAATCTTTATAAGCATTTTGTGACTAAGCTATCCGTTACCGTAGATAACAAAGTAGAGGTGACCGATGAAATTGAATAAATTCAGGCCTGAGGATCTGTCCAAGTTTGGACTGAGTAACCACGAGTCAAGGATATACACAGCTCTTATTAAGCATGGCGTTTGTACAATGACTGAACTTGCCCAGCTTGCGGACGTGCCACGCACAAAGGTCTATCCTAACGTAAAGAAGATGGAGCGCAAAGGTCTTGTTGAGCTCCTTCCCGACAAGCCCTCCCGCTGTAGGGTGGTGCCACCCGAAAAGGTGTTCGACCAGCTTGTCAAGGAAAGGGAAAGGGAATACCAAGAAATGAACTCGCTTCTTGAGACTCTGAACCAATTTTACAAGCAGAGTTCGAACACCCATGGGATGGAAAGAAGGGAGTTCTGGAGCTTTCCCGACAGGAAACACGCGCTGGAGCTCTTCAAAAAAGACCTGATTGGCGCAAAGCAGGAGGTTCTGTGCGTCCTTAACCCAAACGGAATCAGGATGATAGCCGAGCACCAGGATATCCTCAGGAAGTGCAAGGAGAACAAGGTTTCCGTTAGGTTACTCGTTCAGTTTGTGTCGAGCGAGCTTGAAAGGCTGTCAGACCTTTCGAACTATTTCGATATCAACCTGATTACAAGAGAGCTAGGCGACAACCTTGTTCTCATAGACTCCAAGCTTTGCTATATGTTCTCTGGTGCAAGAATATCTGAGAATTACGGCAATGCCTCCTTCCTACTTATTCCCGACGAGAGGGTGACGGAGAACGTCCGATCATTTGTGAACAATTTCCTGTGGAGCCAGGGTATGACGGTTGACGCGGCGCGAAAGTTCGTGACGAAGAACCTAGGTAACGATATGATAAAGATGATCGCCCCCTCGGTGTTCCTGAACAGTCTTGTCTATTCGTTCTCACGGTGGATAATTGAGAAACACGGGAAGAGAGAGGGTCTGGATGCGCTGAGAAGGATCACGGCGGAAACCCTCAGGTTCCTTGAAGAGCAGGGGATTGTTCTTGCGTCCGACAGAATACGCCCGTCTCTCAGGACGGTAGAGGCGCTGGCTTCACTCTTTGGTGAGAACTTGTCCTTTGAGTATGACGAAGACGACCCGTCGGGGCAGCTCACGGTAACCGTCCAGGAGTCGATGCAGTTTGATTACAAGGAAGAAGCGCTCAAAAGCGACGTGCAGCTCACGTTCTGGGGTCTTCTTACTGAGGGTGTGTTTCAGAAACTCGACCACGAGACGACCACGATTCAGACGGTGTCCGATCCCACGAAGAACCAGTGGATAATACTGAAAAGGGCGCTCAAAAAGGGTGTAAAAATAAAGAGCTTGGATGAAGCTCTCGAGCAGTGGGGGAAAGTGAGCGGCTAAGGATCAATGCCTTGCTGACGTAAAGGCAAAGACCATTACCACCGCAAACAGTGCCCCCACCACTCCCGAGAGGAACCACTCTGATGCAAAGATAGCCGGCAGGTAAGCAAGAAAGGGCTTCAGAAAGGGAAAGAAGGTTGCGGCACCAACCCCTGCTGCAAATCCAAGGAACCCGAACAACGCAAACATCAGGCCTCTAGTCATTGTTACCGGGTGTGAAAGGCGGGCGCGAAATTAAGGAAAGTGTAACCGAGAAACCTGTCACCGCAGTCAACTGACGGCTTAAAACGTAACACTTTCCTAGGCATCACTTCCTTGTGGACTTTTTTGTGAACCACTCTATTTCTTTCTCCACCAGGATCTTGTAGGTCATAACCCTGTCCGCCTGACTCGGCGCGATCTTCCTGTTCGAGAGCACTCTGTCGCAATCAGCCACAAATTTCCTGAACCTTCCGATTACGTGCTCGTCGTACTTTTCTCGTGGAATCGCGGATAGCTCTGAAGTATACTCTACCTCAAGCATCTTAACAGCCTGCCCGATTGTGGTTGGGTGGCTCAATCTTCTCCCTAATCCTCAGCCGAGAACGTTTAAATAGTTTCCCCAATCGGTCTGGTCACTGCCCTCACAGGTTCCCTATGAGTTCCTGAATCACCGTTCTGTCCTTTTCCCATTCTTCCTTAGAGTGTATCTTGTACTTCTGCACCACCTTCCATTCATCCTTTTTGAACTGCCAGAGGTATACGGTGAGGGACTTCTTGCCCCAGCCTTCCGTAACCACGGCAGCCTTCCACCACTTATCGGTCCTATAGATTGTCTTACCCGCGATCTGCTTCAGGTTCTCGTCAACCGGGAAGCCGCCCGAAGTATTCTCTGGATTTCCGGCATTTTCTGACATAAACGCTACCAGATGCGCCCGAGAATAAGCTTTTGCACGCCGGAGCTGACGGTGTCAAGGCACAGGTCACGAAAGGGACATGGGATTGGCGACCCGCTTGGTTTCGGCTCCAAAGATAGGTACCGCAGGCTTACCTTGTTCGATCAACGGCTGTGCGAAGTTGGTTTGCCATATCTTCGACCGAGCCGTCAAGGAGGTATACTCCAGATGATCTTTCAAGTCCTGTGCTGAACCGCACCTGCTTCTGTGAATGAAACTGCGGGATTAGCTCGAAATGGGCATGGAAGTTACGTGCGCCCTTTGGCGCATTGTGCTCGGTAAGTGTGTAGGGCACTTCACCAAACACCGAATCGATTGCGATGATCACCCGCCGTATCACTGAAAGTGTGTCTCTGAGCGTTGCGGCGTCGAGCGCCCAGAGGACGCGCGTATGCGGAGGGTAAATGTGGATTTCGTATGGAGCGCGGGGAGCGTAGGGAAGTGCCGCTGCGGCCTGTCCCTCATAGGCAATGATTCTTTCGGGGTGACCGGGGGAGGGGTCTTCGCATATAGGGCATGACCGCGAGAAGTGCCGTGCTTCTCTGTGTATGAGTACTGGAACAAAGGAAAGGGCGTATATCTGGGAATGCGGGTGGGAGAGCGTCCCTCCTCTTTTCGGTCTGTTACGGAACATGTGCACGTACCTCGTATCCTTCATCCTGAAGAGTTCCTGCAACCTCTTGTGACCCGTCTCGAAGGCGCGGACTAGCGTCTCTTCGGGCATGAGGTGAATGTCGGTGTCGTGACGTAGCGACTCAACCAGTATCTCGGAGTAACCGTGTGCGGCTGGAAAATCGGGTGAAAGTGCGGGATACAGGTTTCTCACGACCTGAGGTCCTCGCAACGGGTCTACCTCAGCCGAAGGCTGGCAGAACGGGCAGTTTCCGGGGTCAACCGGTCTCAGCGCCCTGTTCGGCGCAACTATGGTTTGAAGACCAGTCAGAGGACTGACCCTTATTTCGTTTGTCAACGGCCAAGCGCCCCCACGATTGCGCGAACGAGTTCAACCACGTCGTTCGGTATGTCGTTTGTATAAACCCCCTGCGAGAACTCCTCCATTGCCCAGCCGCTTACACCAAACATTTCAAGCTCGTATGCCTGGACAAGCGCTTCAAGCTTGTCGGCTACGTGGACTATCTTTGCCTCCCTGCTTTTCCCTTCGAGAAACTCCTTCCAGAGTCCCGAGTACTCCATCATGAGTTTCTCGGGTAAAAGGGCGAAGAGTTGTTCTATCACACCTTTCTCTATTTCGTGCTTCTTATTTTTGCCCACGAGTTTTGTCGTCTCAAGGTCCCAATCTCCGATATACCCTTCCGCGAGGTCATGAAAGAGGCTCATGAGCAGCACCTTTTCGGTGTCGGTTTCCACTTGTGCGCTTTGTGAAAGTAGTAGCGCAAGCACGCACGTCCTGTATGTGTGGTCGGCTACACTCTCGCCGGGCAGGTGCCTTATGGACCAACCAGCCCTCTCAACCCTTTTCAGTCTTCCCGCGGCGAGAATAAAGTTCACCAGGTTTCTGACTTCTTGATTGTCCATAATCACTTGGTTCATCCACCAGATATATTTGCTTACCTTCTTTCGATCCAAGTCTAGAACGGTGCGGAGAGGGTTTTACGAAAAGGTTATATGCAAAACCATTAATTTTGTAAAGACTGGTGTCCAAAGCTGAACCCTCTTCGTTATGCATGGTTCAACGGATCTGTAGTGCCGTTTGAAAGGGCGAGCTGCTCGGTCCTCACCCACGGTCTCAACTACGGTACGAGCGTCTTCGAGGGAATCAGGGCGTACGAAACCCGCCTGGACGAGAAGTCAATCTTTCGAAACAGGGATCACATGGAACGATTCATCAGGTCTGCGAAGATGTTGCGCATGAACATGAGGTATGACACGTCGGAACTCGAAGAAGCGGTGAAACAGGTCGTGCTCGCAAACCGTGAGTCTGGCGACTTCTACATAAGGCCCATCGCGTACGTCGGGTTCGGTGGAATCAGCCTCGACTATACGAACTATCCGGTCGACGTGGCTATAGGTGCGTTGAGCTTCAGCTCCTACTTTGATCCATCAAAGAAAGGACTCAGGGCGTGCATTTCTTCATGGCGCAGGGTTTCGCAGGACAGCGGTCTTCCGCTCGCAAAGGCCGGAGGAAATTATCTCAACTCGTCTCTTGCCAAGGTTGAGGCAAGCACCAATGGGTACGACGAAGCCATATTCCTTGATCAGCAGGGATACGTGTCCGAGGGGACAGGGGAGAATGTTTTTGCGGTCTACAGAGGCGAAATTCTCACTCCTCCGGTGCACCAGTCAATACTGGAAGGAATCACAAGGGACACAGTGTCAGCAATCGCTACGCGCATGGGCTATCGGGTGCGCGAAAAGCCGGTGACAAGGGGTGAACTCTACAGGTGCGACGAGCTTTTCTTTTCGGGCACAGCCGCCGGCGTCGCCCCGGTTGTGGAGCTTGATGGCCGAGTGATCGGCACGGGCGAAGAGGGAAGTGTGACACGTTCGCTGCGAGAAGAATACGAGGCAGTGGTGCGCGGTAAACGTAGCTATGCCGAGAACTGGCTTACGAGGGTGAGTTATCCCAAATAGGTTCACGGTTAGATGAAGAAAGCTTTACAATAACAACAGGTTTAAATATGACACAATGTTTCAGGTAAAGGGGCATATGAAAAACAAATCTCAGTCACGGAAATGGCTTTCTGGAAGACGTGTTTCGGCAGATACGCCCCTACTAGTAGTATCCTCTATTCTATAGAGGGCTCCCCGCGCGGATGGGGGAGGGTGATTGAAAGTGGTCGTTCTTACTGGCGCCCATGCCTTGGTCGAGGCACTGAAGAGGGAGGGCGTGGACACGGTGTTTGGTATTCCGGGGGGCGCAATAATGCCCGTGTACGACGCCATCAAGGATTCCGGAATAAGGCACGTGCTCGCGCGCCATGAGCAGTCCGCGGCCCATATGGCCGACGGTTTTGCGCGCGCATCTGGAAGGGTGGGAGTGGCGTTTGCCACCTCCGGCCCGGGCGCAACAAACCTGCTTACGGGCATTGCGACCGCCTATATGGACTCTGTTCCCGTCGTGGCGGTCACCGGGCAGGTGCCAACTCACCAGCTCGGCACTGATGCATTTCAGGAAATAGACACGATCGGCGTTTTTAACCCTGTTACGAAGTACTCCTTCCAGCCAAGGAGGGCGTCAGAGGTGCCGCCGAGTGTGAGGGGTGCGTTTTTCCTTGCGACAACCGGGAGAACTGGACCGGTACTCATAGACGTGCCGAAGGATGTTCAGAACACCTCGGAGGAGATGGTTTTCCCGGACCGGGTGGAGATAAGGGGATACGTTCCTGAATATTCCCCAGACTCGACCGAGGTGGAACGTGCAGCGCTTATGATAATGAACTCGCAGAGACCGGTGATCCTTGCCGGTGCGGGTGTGATCAAAGCCGGCGCAACAGACCTGCTTGCCGCTCTGGCCGAGAGGCTCATGGTACCGGTTGCCACAACCCTCATGGGAAAGGGTAGCTTCCCTGAAAACCACCCACTGTCTCTTGGACCCATAGGCATGCACGGAACCGTCCACGCAAACAGGCTGATAATGGAGTCTGACCTCGTGGTGAACATCGGGGCGAGATTTTCCGACCGCTCTACTATGAATCCCGGAGAGTTCTCGCGTGAGCGAAAAATAGTGCACTTTGACATCGACCCTACGGAAGTGGGAAAGAACATCAAGGCCGAGGTGCGTGTTGTGGGAAACCTGAGGAAGTCGCTTGGAATGCTTCTTGAGACTATTTCAAAGATCTCAAACGGTCACAGGGAAACCGAATGGACGAAAAAGGTGCGAGAGTTCAGGAAAGAGTACGATGGCAGGGTGTTCGGATCCCATCTTGAATTTTCGTCACCCAACATCATAAAAACGATTAGGGAGATACTCCCGCCCGACGGAATCGTGACAACTGAAGTTGGACAGCATCAGATGTGGGCGGAACTGTACTACAAAGTGCTCAGGCCGAGAACCTTTATCACAAGCGGTGGTCTCGGGACAATGGGCTTTGGCTTCCCTGCGGCGATAGGCGCAAAGGCTGCGCTTCCCGAGTCTCAGGTTGTGGACATAGCGGGTGACGGCAGTTTTCTTATGACAAGCGACTCGCTTGCGACCAGCGTTACGGAGGGGTTGCCTGTTGTTGTGTGTGTGTTCAACAACTCTTCACTTGGAATGGTTGCCCAGTGGCAGAAGGTGTTCTACGGGGGAAGATATTCGGGTGTCTGGCTCGGCTCTACGCCCGACTTCGTCCAGCTTGCAAAGGCGTACAGGGCAGAAGCAACGAGGGTGCAGTCCCTGGAGGAATTCTCCTCTGCGTTCAAACAGGCTCTCAGGTCGGAGGTCGCCACGGTGATCGACATACCCATATCGCCAGAGGAAAGCGTCTTTCCGTTTGTCCCCCCGGGCTCAAGTCTCAAGGAGATGATACTCAAGTGAACGGCTCTACAAGGGTTTTCTCTCTGCTCGTCGTGAACAAACCGGGAGTGCTTTTCAGGGTGACCAATCACTTCAGGAGAAGGAACTTTAACATCGAAAGCGTGGCCGTCGGTCCGACCGGGGACCCTGGCCTTTCAAAGATCACGGTCACCATGAGTGCGGATGAAGTTAGTGCGGATCTGTTCGTGCGTCTTCTCAGGCGCACGATAGATGTGGTAGAAGTGGAAGCGCTGAGCACAGCAGGTGTGCTTATGAAGGAGCTTGCGCTGGTAAGGGTCGGGGCACCTCCTAGTGACGAAAGGCAGGATTTTGAGGGAGTAGTGCGCGGGTTCGGTGCAACCGTCCTGAGCGGCTCAGGGGATACGGTCGTTGTCGAGCTGAGCGCACACCCCGAAAGGGTCGACGCCTTCCTTACCGGCCTTTCTAGGTGGGGAATTCGGGATGTGAGCCGCACAGGAGCAGTTGCAATCAGGTGAAAGAAAATGGCAAAGGTTTATTATGAAAACGATGCGGATATCGGACCTCTCAGGTCAAGAACCGTGGCAATCCTCGGGTACGGAAGTCAGGGAAGAGCCCACGCACTCAACCTGAGGGATTCGGGCGTTCGGGTTGTGGTGGGTCTTAAGGGGGAGACGTCGAAGTCATGGGAGGTGGCCAAGTCGGACGGCTTTTCTCCGATGACGGTAGACGACGCCTCGAGGGAAGGGGATGTAATCATGGTGCTCATCCCCGATACTCTTCATAAATCGGTGTACGAATATTCCATAGCACGCTGGCTTACCGAGGGTAAGGCGCTTGCGTTCGCCCACGGCTACTCGATCAGGTTCGGCGAGGTAAAGCCACCGCAGGATGTAGACGTCTTTATGGTCGCCCCAAAGGCACCAGGTGTCAAGGTCAGGGAAACCTTCCTTGAAGGTAAAGGTGTACCGTCGCTCGTCGCGGTGCACCAGGACTTCACCGGTCAGGCGAAAAGCGTCGCACTTGCGTATGCAAAGGCACTCGGCTCGACGAGAGCGGGTGTGCTCGAGACCACATTTGCGGAGGAGGCGGAGTCGGACCTGTTTGGCGAGCAGTCCGTGCTCGTGGGAGGCGTGATGAGCCTCATCGAAAAGGGCTTTCAGGTGCTCACGGAAGCGGGGTACCAGCCCGAGCTTGCGTATTTCGAGGTTTGCAACGAGCTCAAGCTCATTGTCGACCTGATCTACGCCGGCGGCTTTGGGAAGATGCTTTCTTCGGTGAGCGACACCGCAAAGTACGGTGGACTGACCAGGGGATACGAGATAGTGGATGACCACGTAAAGGAAAATATGAAGAAGGCACTCGACGAAATAAGGAACGGCAAATTCGCGCACGAGTGGACCGGCAACCTGGAAAAAAGCCAGCTCAGGCTGAAGCAGCTGGTCGAGGAAGCAAAAAGGAAGAAGATCGAAGAAGTGGGAAGCGGTCTCAGGAAGATGGCTGGAATAGAAAAGGGTTCAGGCTGATTCCCCGAGGGCCCTTATCACGGCGTCCCCCATTTCGCGTGTGCCCGAGCTTCCACCGAGGTCAAAGGTCCTGACCCTTCCCTCACGTAGCACCTTTTCTACGGCTCGTTCTATTCGTGATGCCGTGTGTGCGCGCCCAAGGTGGTCAAGGAGCATCGCGCCCGAAAGCACTGCGGCAAGGGGGTCTGCCATGTTCTTCCCCTTGTACTCGGGTGCAGAGCCGTGTACGGGCTCGAACATGGACGTGCCCTCAGGGTTAATGTTCGCACTCGGCGCAATGCCCAGCCCACCCTGAATCGCGGCGCCTAGGTCGGTTACTATATCACCAAAGAGGTTGGGAAGAACTATCACTCTGAACCTCTCGGGTGCGAGCACCATCCACATCGTGAGTGCATCGATATAGTATTTTTCGGATGCTATGCCGGGGTACTCTCTAGACACCCTGTCAAAGGTATCCCTCCACAGGCCGTAGATGAACCTCATTGCGTTTGCCTTGTCCGCGGTGGCAACCCTTCCGAGCGAGTGATTCTTCGCATATTCAAACGCGTACCTTATGATCCTTTCAGCTCCCTTTCTTGTCATATAGCCGAGCTCGTAGGCGAATTCCGTATCACCTACAAGCCGGGTGTCGAGCGTCACCATGAGTGTGTGGTTCCTCCTTCTGGCCTCGAATGAGTCAGTGCCGGGCGTGTTTCTTATGGCGCCCACACCTGAATACATATCCTCCGTGTTCTCACGTATACACACAAAGTTCACGTCAAGCGGTCCCTTCCCTGCAAGCGCTCCCCTGACTCCTTCGAAAAGTCGTACGGGTCTCAGATTGACGTACTGGTCGAAGTGCCACCTGATCGCAAGGAGAATTCCGTGCTCGAGCACACCGGGCTTCACCCGCGGGTCGCCTATCGCGCCAAAGTAGATGCCCCTGTAGCGCCCGAGCTCAGAAAACTCTTCCTCGGTTACCAGTTCGCCTGTTCTCAGGTACCTTTCCGAGCCGATGTCGTAGCGCAACCATTCAATCTCGAAGGAGTCAAGTTCGCTCGCCCTTTCGAGAACGCGAACACCCTGCTCCGTCACCTCGGGCCCGATGCCGTCCCCGGGTATGAAGGCTACCTTGTATGTGACCAATACGGGCCACCTTAGTCGAGCACCGCTCCCCTTTCCGCACCCGACACAAGCCTCGAGTATTGTGCGAGGAGCCCGCTTTTGTACCTGGGCTCAGGCCTCGACCAGTGTTTTCTCCTCTCAGAAAGTTCCTCCTCTGACAGGTCGACCCGGATCGTCCCCTTTTCAGAATCCACCGTGATCTCGTCTCCCTCCTTGACCAGCGCTATGGGCCCTCCCTCGTACGCCTCCGGTGCCACGTGGCCCACCATCATACCCCTTGTTGCACCGGAAAACCTCCCGTCAGTGATCAGTGCCACGCTTTCGCCGAGGCCCTGCCCGACTATGGCGGCTGTGACCGCAAGCATTTCACGCATGCCTGGACCTCCCTTCGGGCCCTCGTACCTGATCACCACAACATCACCCGCACCGACACTCCTTCCGAGGACTGCCCTGAATGCCTGATCCTCGGAGTCGAAAACCCTTGCCGGACCGGTGTGGCTGGAAACGCGAGAGGCGGACGACTTGATGACTGCCCCCTCAGGTGCAAGGTTTCCCCTCAGAATTCTGATTCCGCCCTTCGGGTAGAGTGGCGAGGACAGGGCTGACACGACGCTCTGGGGGATGTCGGGGAGCGAAATCGCTTCAAGATTTTTCCTGAGCGTCTGCCCGGTTACGGTGAGTACGTCAGGGTTCAGAAGCCCGGCTTCAAGCAGCTTCTTCATTATGAGTGGCACCCCCCCGACCGTATTGAGTTCTGCCATGGTGTATTCCCCCCCGGGTTTCATGTTCACGACCTCGGGCACCTTTCCTCCTATCCTTTCGAAATCAGAAAGTGAGAGGCTTACCCCCGCTTCGTGGGCTATGGCAAGAAGGTGAAGCACAGCGTTCGTCGATCCGCCGCTTGCCATGAGAACTGCTATCGCATTTTCAAATGCCTCATGGGTAAGTATATCTCTCGTCCTGATGCCTCTTTCGAGGAGCACTGAGACCGCGCGGCCGGTTTCGAAGGCAAAAGTGCCCTTCTTTGCGTCCACAGCGGGAGGAGAAGCGCTCGCTGTGAGTGCCATCCCGAGCGCTTCTGTCATCATAGCCATCGTGTTTGCGGTGTAAAGGCCTCCGCATGAACCGACGGTGGGTATCGCGGCTTCCTCGTACAGTTTGAGCTCTTCTGCCGTGATCCTGCCTGCCGAGTAGGAGCCAACCGCTTCGTAGACATCGCCTATCGCTATCTTCTTACCCCCGACGGAACCCGGAAGCGTTGTGCCCGCGTAAACAATAATTGAGGGAAGGTTGAGTCTTGCCATTCCCATGAGTATGCCGGGCGTTGTCTTGTCGCACCCGGACACGCCAACCACTGCATCGTAGCCGTGGGCATTCACGGAGAGCTCGACTGTATTTGCTATGACTTCACGGCTCACAAGAGAGTATTTCATGCCCTCGGTGCCCATCGCTATCCCATCTATCACAACTGGTGTGGTGAACATGCGTGGTGTCGAGCCTCCTGCGATCACGCCCTGCTTGGCCCTTTCGCCGAGGGCAAGGGCGTGGATATTGCACGGTCCTGCTTCACTCCACGCAACGGCAACTCCGACGAGCGGTCTTTCGAGGTCGCTGTCGCTCAGACCCATGGCCTTCATGAATGCCCTGTTCGGGGCTCTTTCCTCCCCTTGGTACACGGAATTCGAACGCATGCTGTTACAGAAAGCGAACGCACCAATATCCTTTTTGTAGGAAAAGTTCCAGGATTGGGAGGCCGGCGCATGGAACCTAGTGCACAGATCAACACAAACTCCTTTTAACACCCCCTTGGTACTTTGTGTTATGAGCTCGAGGACGGGCATTAGGGGATTTTTCGTGAGCCTGTTCCAGTGGGACAGAGACTGGGAGACGCGCGTTCTCATGTTTTCCCTTGTGCTCGGGTTTGTTTGGGCACTTGTGGGAGCGGCCGATGCTCTTCTTGTCAGGCTGCAGGAGACGAGCTTTGCCCTTAGCGGCAACCTGCTCACCACTCCCTGGGACTACTACGCAGCACTCACGTTGCACGCAAGCAGGATGCTCTTCGGCTTTGCGCAGCAGGTTGAGTTTGGCGTTTTTGTATTTGTGGTAGCTAAGTTCCTGAAAAGACCCTACCGCGCAAACTACACTGTCTGGGCTTCGCTTATCCTTCTCAATGCATCCATATTCCTCTTCGAGGGCCCTGTGCCGCCCAACCTGAGCTTCGTAGACAGCTATTTTTCGGCGACCGGATGGGACTCCCTTGCCGCGCTAGGCGTGCACGGCTACAGTCAGTACGTGGTAAGCCCACTCTGGTGGTGGGGCTGGCTTCTTCTTGAAATCTCCACCTTTCTCTGGGGCTTCTGGATAGTGTACAATCTCGCAAAGAACAGGGCGGAAGGCGGTCTGAACTACGTGCTTTGGTTTGTCCTTGCGACGACGCTACTCTTTGTCATGGGCTACGCCTTCACATTCGTGTCCACGAACTGGGAGATGCTTGCAACCTATTCCCTGCTACCTCTGAACAGCGTATACAACCAGTTCGTGTTCTGGTTCTACGGCCATTCGGTCGTGTATATGCTGTTTCTTCCCGCCGTAACAGCCCTCTATTTTATGGTGCCGATACTCGTGAACCGGGGAATATACAGTGATAAGCTTGCAAAGAGTTCGGCGCTTCTTTACCTTGCGTTTTCAAACGTGGTGCCGATCCACCACCTGTATAATGCCGTCTTTCCCTGGTGGATCAACCTGATCCAGGAAGTGATGACCTACGGTGTGGTCGTGCCTTCAATAATGACCTTCTTCAACCTTTGGGCCACTACAAAGGGAGTAAAGGACTTCAGGTGGAGCGTGCCAGCGGCCTTCGCGGCACTCTCCTTTGCGGGCGCAATAGCAGCCGGTGTTACCGGTGTGGCGAACGCCACGGTCTCCTTTGACGAAATAGTGCACAACGGAATGTGGATAGTCGGTCACTTTCATGCGATGATACTTCTCATGATCGTGCCCGGAGCCTTTGCACTCCTCTATGCAATTCTGCCGATCGCAACCATGAAGTCTTGGCCCTCAAGAAGGCTCGGCTGGCTGCACTTCTACTTTACACTCGTCGGTGGGTCTGGGACAATCCTCTTTATGGATGACATAGGACTCGTGGGTATTCTCAGAAGAAGCATGACATTTCCGAGAATACCCGAGGTTGTGTTCGGCGAGGCGGCCACAACTGTTTTTGCCGTCGTGTTTGGAATAGGGCAGCTCTTCTTTGCACTCAACCTAGTCGGAATGATCTTTCGCGCACCTCCTCTTCACGTGGAAAAGTCCGACCTGGTGTCGCTTGTGCACTCGGCGGTGTCCACTGTCGCTCCACCCGGATACTCACCTCCCGCCCCCGCATCTCGAAGGGTGGACGAGCGTCTTAAGCGCAGGGCCGAGCTCACATGGAGCGCTGTCGGGATTGTGCTACTTGCGCTCACGGTTGTGGCTACCCTGCCCTACGAGGTGAATGTAGGCGGCGCACTTTCAAACGTACCGCCCGCGTATCTCGCCGACCCGCCTTCGGTGCTCGGGGTAAGGGTGGTTGCGCACGAGTATTTCTGGAGCTTTACCGAAAGCGGTGTGTACAACACAACGAGCGTGAACTACTTTATCACACCGCCAGGCGAAAGGATATTGTTTAACGGAACGACTGCAAAGGGGAACGCCCTTGCCAACCTTTTTATACCTCTGTACACCGACCACGTTGTGAACCAGGAGCTGTACCAGGGCTATGACTCCTATGCATGGATAACGGCCCCCACAACGCCCGGGGTCTACGGCTTCATGAACGGTGAATACAACGGCCCCTTCTATACCTACATGGGTGGCGAGATGATAGTCATGCCTGAAGGAGGCATTCTCACGAGCACCGAGCTTCGTAGCTACAGCGCAAGCCTCGCCTCTGACCCGTACACACCTGCGCTTGTGTTTTCTTCTTCCCCCAGTTTTGTGATGACTGGCTACGGTATGTGGAACGACACCAACCCCGCTCCTACGGTGGTGGCGCAAAACGGCACCATACTCACGCTGAACTTCTACGTGAGCGCTGAAAACCTGGCTCAGTACGCAAACTACATGTTCAACCTGACAGGCAGAAACACGCTAGCCCAGGTCTCTAGCTACCTCTCGTTGCACGGCAACACTCTTCCGTACAGTCTACAGGTCGTTCGGATCGCACCGGATGGTTCGACCTCGGTAGTGACGCAGGCTGCGCTCAGGGTGGGTGCAAATAACGTGCTCAGGTTCACAGTACAGCCCGGCGTATATCTCTACGGCATTCTCAGCCCGGTGTCCTACGCCTTTGACCCGTACGGCATGTCCGGACCGTTTCTCGGGGAGGATTCGGGTGAGATAACGGCGCTCTGGGGCGCGGTTCTTGTGGTGGATGGTGGCAGTCAGTGAGGATCACGATGTTCGGAGCCATGGGAATAGGCGTCGTGTTCGCGGCTTTGCTCCTTGCATGGGAGGAAGTGTCAGTAACGCTTCACGGCTACGGCACATTTGCGCAGACCCTGCCGTTCACACTGTTCAGCCTGCTTGCCATACTCCTCTTCGGGATCTTCGTTCTCAGGGCACCGGATAACGATTCGTGACGGCGTACAGGAAGGAGCCCGCCGCTTCCGGCCGTTTTTGGGTTGACATCCTCACGGCCGGGAGCTCGCAAAAGCTAGGGCAGGAAGAATGAATGGTGCCGAGCAGAAATCGTCATGGGTTTGACAGATTTAAGGTGACGTTAGGGCTTCACCCTACACAGACGGTGCAGGTACGAATTCGCACGCCTGTCGCACGAGTGGCGGAGCCTGGACTTCAGCGCATTATACAGGGACCTCACGAGTGCATCGTTCCCACTGCGCTTCGCCCCCCGTGTCAGGATGCACCCATCTAGCGGTGATGGTGGGAACACACCACAGCCGATCGGAACCACCCCAACCAGTATCCCCCTGTCTGGGTTTCCAGGGCACACCGAGCTCACCCCTCAGCCAGGGGAAACGGTGTGTAACCGTATAAGCCTGTCCGTACCAAAACTCCTGACTACGGCGGTAGCAGGCGGAGCCGCTAAACAAAGGCTCGAAAATTCGCATTCGGCTTTCGCCGTCATGCCGAATCAAGGGATCTGTCAAACGTGACACTCTGGTCCGCCCGGTAGAGGGGCACCTCGACACGCACGGTTTCCGGATACTTTATTCCCGAGCCTGTGTTGAGAAGCACCACGGTTTCATCCCTGTCGATCCAGCCTTCGGACACAAGCCTGTTGAGTGCTGCAAGAGTCGAGGCGCCTTCTGGACAGGTGAACAACCCCTCTTTTGCACCGAGCGTGCGCTGCGCCTTCAGAATTTCACCATCCTCGACCGCCACTGCACAGCCGCGTGAGTCGTAAAGGCTTTCAAGTATTAGAAAGTCGCCGAGGGGTTTCGGAACATTTATTCCGAACGCAACGGTCTTCGGGTTTTCCCATGGAATACACTCTCTTGCCCCCTTCCTCCACGCCTCAACAACCGGTGCACACCCCGCAGACTGTACCGCGACGAACCTAGGCATGTCCCCCTGAGTCCAGCCGAGCTCTGCAAGCTCCTGCATGGCCTTGTGCACGCCTATTAGCCCGACACCCCCGCCCGTCGGGTAGACCACCACGTCCGGATTCCTCCAGCCTAGCTGTTCGGAGACTTCAAAGCCCATGGTCTTTTTTCCCTCTACCCTGTATGGTTCCCTGAGCGTGGACACGTTGTAGGCGCTACCTTCGCTGCACGCTCTCTCTATCATTCGCCCCACCTGGTTGATGTGGCCGTCTACAAGAAAGAGGTGTGCGCCGTAGGCCAGACATTCGGCCATGGTTACTGACGGCGCGTCCTTCGGCATACCGATATAACACTCAATGCCAGCCCTTGCGGCATAGGCAGACCAAGCCGCGCCGGCGTTTCCGTTTGTAGGCATTGCAATCGCACGGACACCTAGTTCCTTTGCCTTGGACACACCCACAGCGGCTCCACGAGCTTTGAATGTTCCCGTGGGTAACACGCCCTCATCCTTGATGAACAATCGCCTCAGGCCAAGCTCCTCACCACTCCTACGCGCTGTCAGAAGAGGCGTCATCCCTTCGCCTAGCGACACACCGTTTTCCGGGTGAACCAGAGGAAGAAGCTCATGGTAGCGCCAGAGGGACTTTACCCTGCGCGACAGCCCCCGCTTTGTAAGCGCTTCCTTTGCCCCCTCGATGTCGTACGACACGAGGAGGGGCGAACCGCAGCGGCACATCCCCTGAAGGGTGTGTCCGGAGTATCTTTCGTAGCACTTTGGGCAAGTAAGATGGTCAAGAAACGAGTAGCGCGGGGTCACAGGGAGTAGTCGTGTAAGCCGGATTTAACCTTAATGGGGTTTGGGGCGGAAGACCCTTTCCGTTCCCTGAAGGAGGGGATGGATAGCCCCTTATAAATTTTCAAAACCTCGCCATTCATGGCGGGGATCATATAAGGTATAAATACCGGTGGAGGAAAGATTCACCGTGCGTGTGAGGGCCTATAGATGCAGGGCGTACGCATCGAAAACAACCGCGCGGGTGTTAAAGACCCGGTTAGAGGTAGCCTGCAAACTCTACAACACGCTCCTACACGCAGAACAAGAAGAGTATGAAAGGAACAAGCACACGATGAGTAGAAACGAGCTCAGACAGCTCGCCTTGGACTTGAGAAAGCAGAACCCAGAGTTCCAGGTGCTGCACTCCCAAGTCGCGCAGCAGGTTGCTGAGAGGTTCTACCAGGCGCGGGAGCGCTTTCTCGATGGGCTCGCGAACAAGCCCAAGATAAAGAAGCCTCACAAGCACCTTTCTCTCCGTGTACCCTCAATCAGGCTGGAGGCTTTCCAATATAAGAGAAGTAGGAAAGGGTAAAAACGAAAACAGGAGGAAGAAGGCCCGTTTGCGCCTGAGCAAAATCGGCTTCTTCACCTTGGTTCTGCACAGGGATTTTCCATTAGAACAAGTGGCTCAAGTGTGTATCAAGATGTACCCTTCTGGTCGAATCTACGTGGTCTTCGTGGTAGAGGTGCCTGAAACGCAGCGGCAACCTTCAAAAGAACCACAAAAAGCAGTGGGTGTGGACGAGGGAATAGCAAGGCTTGTCACGCTCTCAGATGGTAGGTACCTAGACAACCCCAAACCGCTTGAGCGCTCTTTGGAAAAAGATTCAAAGGTTACACAAAAGGCTTTCCAAAAGGAAGTTCCTTTCAAAGAACCGGTTTAAAGCGAAGAAAAGACTAGCAAAGGAGTACGAACACTCAAAGCACTTCAGGCGTGACCTCTTCTTCAAACTCGGTGTTCTACTTTCACAGGATTACGACGTCCTGGTTCTGGAGGACTTGGGCGCACAGGGCTTGATCCAAAGAGGAGAAACCAAAACGAGGAGGCGTAGGCTTTACGACTCCGCTTTTTCCGAGTTAAGAGCGTGCCTGGAGTGGGAGTTTCAGAAGCGAGGAAAAACCGTGTTAGCGGTGTCGGCGCACAACACTTCACGTGAGTGTTTTCTCTGCGGTGGAATCAACCATAATTTAACGCTGAAAGACCGTGTTTTTCACTGTCCCTGTTGCGGTTTCAC